>Ga0115847_100011_pt1 | contig 36868 bp, 28 predicted proteins | sample InSIn5SAF170_FD_83861 | JGI IMG/M metagenome (GOLD analysis project Ga0115847, IMG submission 83861)
ATTTTTTTTTTTTTTTTTTTTTTAAAATTAATATTATATTTTTTTTAATAAAAAAAAAAAAAAAAAAAAAAAAAAAAAATATAAAAAAAAAAAAAAAAAAAAAAAAAAAAAAAAAATCTATCGGGAGCTGCTAAAATAAACAAATGAAACGTTAAAGAAGCTAAAGAAGTTGGCATTGTGAAGTCGATTGAGACATTTTTGACGTTTGACAAGACGGTATATATATACTTGGACGAAGAGAGATATTTATTAGCATTAAGTGTACATACAATGACGGTCTATTATGTTTACTGCGTATCTCCTAATTTACATTGCAAAACGATTAGAGTAATAGCTAAGGTACGAGCACCAGAAACAAGATCATCATTCACAAAATACCAATCTTCTTTTTTTTTAACTCTTCGGCGATTAGATACAGCACTTGCCGACGATGCGAACTCCGTTTTAAATATTCATGAAATGCGCTTGATATTTTTTTTTCGCGCGATCTTCGGATCTCGTTTTGCTTTTTTTTCTCTCTCTCGAAAACTTTCCTTGTATTTCCCGAAGTGTCGAGTCAAAAAAGCGGGCATATCGATAATGAGACGAGATTATTTTAGAAAAGAACATGACCAATATTTTTCCATAACCCTGAAGAAAAATGATAATATTATAAGAATGATGATTGATCCAACGAGAAATGGAAAGGTGCCCTGAGTTAATGCGAGATGGGATGAGATCGATGCCCCGGCGTTAATTAGATTACCGCGTACTACTAATGAACCGCTCGACAGGGGACATGCCCATTAATATCGCACTTGATTATCCATTTTAACACGGCATGAATCTTTTGGTTTTGCCACGTCGATCACGTAGGTGTTCCTATAAACATAATTACTAATCCAAATAATTTTATTGACGGGTTTTTAATTTGGTATCGCAACATTTTCTTTCAAGAGAATTTGAATCTTGTTTTTCAGTTTTGAGATTGACTAGTAAATGGGGTTTAGGGTATGCATGAAGAAGAGGTGAAATCGAAGATGGTTTTGAAAAGTTGAAAACTTGGTGATCGATCATCTCATCTGGGAATATTTATACTTCATAAATTATTCAGTATTCATTTACGTCGGCTCAAAAAGAGAAACGAAGTATGAATGTAAGAATAAGGAAGAATAAGGAAGAAATAGGAAGTGTAGGAATAAGAATAGATGCCGGAACAGAAGAACGGATAGAAGCAAAAATAGAAGCTGCAGAAATAAAAGTAGGAATAGAAATAGGAACAGAAACAGGAATAGGAATTGAAATTGGAATAGAAAGAGGAGTAGAAACAGGGATAGAAGTAGGAATAGGAACAGGATTTAAACAGGAATCGAAATAGAAATAGAAGTAGGAATAGAAGCTGCAATCGAAGCTGCAGGAATAGAAGCCGGAATAGAAATAGGAATGAGGTAGGAGAAAGGAAGTAGCAATCATAAGCAGAAAAACGGAACCACAATTGAACTAGTAGTGGAAGATTGTGCCCTAAATATTACGTATGTCGGAGAATTAGCGATCGCAGTGAAGTTTGTGGGGAAGCCCTAAAGTGTCGCGCTAATTGCTTAAATGCTTATTATTAGAAGCACTACATTGGCATTGCCATTAATATTTCTGCCCAAAATGATCAGTATTGATAGCATGGCCAATAGTACTTCAAGTACTACCGGGACTGACAATGGGCATCTAAGCAACCGGCACAACCCTTCAGTATTTCCGTAAATTAGTACTAGAAAAGCTCCGCAAACACTTTATAGACAGGCAGAAAAAATTAAATTCCGCAAAGCACTTTTGACCAAAATTTATTTTAAACGGTTTATGAAAAAAATTTACATGTCGGAATTTTTTTCTCTTAACTTCAATCTTATCGATCCAATATATTGCATCTTTATAGATGACGAGATAAATGCAAACCTATTTACTCCCATCACTTCAACCTCATTTAATATTCTTCATAACAGATCAAAATTAAATTCCCGTTCAATAAATCGCCTTTAAAAATCTGTTTTTTCTCTAAAAAAAAAAAAAAAAAAAAAAAAAAAGAAATTTTTTTTTTTTATTTTTAAATGTTAAAAAAAATTTTTTTTTTTTTTTTAATTAATTTTTTATTTTTTTTTTAACTTTTTTTTTTTTTTTTTCTTTTCTTATAATTTTTTTTTTTTTTTTTTTTTTTTTTTTTTTGAAGAACTGGTTTTTCGCCTGCCATTCTTGCATAGGTGAAGCTTGATGTCGATCAGTTTCGCAACGAAAAAAAAAATATACTTTAAACGATTTTAAAGTCCATTTATTCCTATCAATAACTGAAACATTAAACAAACGAAAAAAATACCGTCAGGAAAAAAAAAACAAAAGGTATATAAATACGACCTATTAAATATTTTAATAATGGAAATAAAAGTTAACAATTCAAAGGAACGTATAACATATATATGCTAGCCCTAAATGGAATAAAAACAATATTGAACGTTTGTAACGATCTTCGAGTCGTGCAACAGACTTTACAATTAATTAAAAGGGCAAAAAAATAAGAATAAATGTTTCGTTAAGGCCGACGAACAGATGAAGTACCATGAAGCATGCGTATATTGAAGGTGATATATAAACCGATCGGAGATTCTAGGATCCTGTCAATCATGGAGTTATAACCTCGACGTGCCTGTCAAAAAAATGCCGAAGAGCCTTTAACGTATGCAAATAATATCACGTCACACATTTTATGAAAATGGACAAATAAATTTTCGATCGTTTTCGTTATCTTAAGATAAAGAGTCTGCCGGTTTAGCAGGTTCGGACTGGCATTTTTAAAAAAATGAGGTGCATCCTTAATCTTTAATAGCGTCATTGATCTCCTGTAGGCGATTCCTCTCGGTTCGCCCCAAAAAAGACTCTTTAGATGAATCCGCCATACGCGTCACGCGCATCACATCCTGATCAACCTAACTTGTTGGGGCTAATTGATCAATAAAGAATCAGCTAAAGAGCTGTAAGGAGCTGATCGGTCAATAAGGAACCAACTAACAAATAGCAACAAGCTCGTAGTAAGAAAAGGAGGAGCCAAGGGGTGCTCTATTCTTCTTCTTCTTCTTCTTCTTCAACCTTTCTCCATTCACTCCTGGACAAAGTTCTCTCCCAAGTCCTTCTACCGCGCACGGCCCTGTGCTTTCCTTTGCCACAGGGGTTCGGCTGTAACTTTTATGTCGTCGACCCAGCGCTTTTAGGGTCTTCCCGCGCTTCGCCTCGATATCCTTGGCTTCCAATGCATGATTTTCTGCGACCACTTCAGTTCGTTTTCTCGGGCCACGTGACCTGCCCATTGCCATTTTGACCTCGCTCACATCCTCAACCCTAGGCGGGAGGGCCCCCCCCCCCCCCCCCCCCCCCCCCCCCCCCCCCCCCCCCCCCCCCCCCCCCCCCCCCCCGCCCCCCCCCCCCCCCCCCCCCCCCCCCCCCCCCCCCCCCCCCCCCCCCCCCCCCCCCCCCCCCCCCCCCCCCCCCCCCCCCCCCCCCCCCCCCCCCCCCCCCCCCCCAAAGGGCCGATTAAGCCCCTTTTTGATCTTTGCGATTCAGAAATTTTGCAAAGATCATTACTTACTACTATATATTTTTGGAACCCTTAAAAGCCCATAAGTCCCACAAGTCTCCCTAAAATTTCAGTTCTGGCTACGGGATTGAACAGCGATAAATGCATATATCACCTAGCTTTCATTGAATTATATACAAAACCAGGTTGCGTTACCCATAAGATCATCAACTTATCAGGATGAAAAACTTCCCATAAACATCAATCTTATAAAATCCAGACTGACGGCTTCTTTATCAAACACCTTGCGCCTTGCTGTCTTGCTTATGTTAAACATAATTGACACGTTAAAGAAAAAAAAAAAAAGAAAACTGCAAAAAACCCGTCATAAAAATTGTCGACGATGGTTTAAGACATGACCTTGGCAGTGTCGTCTTCTCGGAAAAATCACGCCTAGGAAAAACGTTGACGTTGATTACTTAAGCAAAATCAAAATCAACATTATTATGTAAATCACTACCCGATTAAAAAAAAATTTACACTTGATTAATTTTTTTAATTTACCGATTTATAAAAGTGTAAGAGAGAGAGATAATTGCGTCGTTTTCTTTGATTGTATAAAAAAAGAGATGTAACATCAAAAAATAATAAGGAGAAGACGAAAAACCCCAAAAATCGCCAATTTAATTACGTAATATTATTCGAAAACTGTGACCGAAATTTAGCAGAATGGATGAAAAAATTTTCAGAGCGTGGAATATGTATTTTTTTTTTCTGTTCAATCAAAGGGATAGATGTAATGTCATAAGATGTAATGTTTTTCACTGGGAAAATCATCAGGCCGGAGAAGTTTAAAATCATTGTAATCTTCACTTTTAAAAAAACGCTCCTGGGGTTACGTCTTTATACCTCGGATAATTGATCACTGAAGGTTATAAAGTTTTAGAATGGGATCGAAAATTTTCTTTCGAGGTTGCAAAAATCTCTGTCCTGTAACGTTTCTTCCAATCTTCTAAATAGGTCCTCTGACTATCTATCGAAATCAGGACGCGTGAAGTAGGGTCGCGGTCGATGCGATTGATTGGTTTTGACCGCAGACGACACAAATCGTAATTTGCGTTGCATAATATAAATTTTATAAGCCTATGTGTATGGTTTTCATTAGAAAGTCCAAAAAAAAAAAAAAAAAAAAAAAAAAAAAAAAAATATTTAAAAAAAAAAAAATATATCTAAATTTTTTCCCCCCCCCCCCCCCCCCCCCCCTTTCTCCTTTTTTTTTTGGGGGGGGGGGGGAGGGAAGTTGTATTTATATTTTTTTACTTCAATATATACTTTTTTACTTCTATATATACATAAGTTATATTTGTATTGCTTATAGAATATTTGTATATCTTAAGGTTTATTTACACAGTATCCTAAAATAGTTTTTATTTTTAGTATTAAAAATGGGTATGCTGAAATTGGTAGACAGGTCCCGCTTAGGACGGGGTGAAATTAATTCATATAAGTTCGAGTCTTATTACCCATAAATATTATAATAGCATATTATTCTATAAAATTTACATATTTTAATTTATTTTTTAATATGTTTATCATTATTAATATGTAGTAGACTAATGGTAAGTCATAAATTTTTGGTATTTACTTATGGGTGTTCGAATCACCCCTACATAAAAAAGGTGGATATAGTTCAATTGGCAGAACAACTGTATGTGGCACAGTAAGTTCCCTGTTCGATTCAGGGTATCCTCCCAGTATAGTGTTACAGATAGGGTTGTTATTTAATGTGCTATATATGTCTATATACTTTTATACACGTTTATTGACTAACATAGTTTACCTATTACATGTGCTATAAAATATACTTACACCAATATGGATTAGATAGGAAATATATTGTTGTATGTTATACAATAATAAGCCAGGATAGTTCAATCGGTAGAACATTAATTTCATGCATTAATAGTGGGAATTCAAATTTCTCTCCTGGCTCGCGTAAATTACTTTATACTATTTGTGTTATCTTCGTTTCACGAAGACACACTTTTTAATTGTAAAAAAAAGACAATAATATTGTTTTTAAACTTGTGATACAAATGTAATTCATCCTAATATTATAATATTTAATATTTTTAGGATAATAGTAGGGAAGTCCAGTGATTTAAATATAGCTTTTTAAAAAAGTGAGGTAAAAGCTTGGGTAATCCACAGAAATTAAGATAATAAAAACTTTTAGTTTTTTATTATAACTATGAAATAAAAAGCCTTAATTAATCTTTATTTTAGTTAAATATTACGTACATGACCCGGCTTACTTGTATCCAAGTTATATATCTTATGTTGTCTTAAAATATAAATATATTCAAAAAACCTTAGGCTACTAATTCTAATAGATAGTATAGCAAACATAACAAATTAGTAACGTAAAACAGTAGCATGTTGTACAGACAATTCAATTTTTTTTCAAAAAAAATGGTATTCGATTTATCACAAAAAAGAATTTTTTTTCATAGTTTAATTGTGTTATGAATTTAGACATATTTGGTAAAAGATTAATTTTTATATCTATTTTTTTTTCAAAAAAAAAATGGTATTTTTCTTTCAAGTTATTTCTTTTTATGACAACATTATATTATAATTAATAACTTGTTCTCAGTTTTCCATATTTATTATTTTGTAATAAATACAGCTGAGCTGATACGATATAACAATTCATTATAATACACATTAAAGGTTGAGTACAACTTTATTTTTTATTAAAAACATCTCTTACTTACTATTATAGAGTATTTTGTATATTATAAACGGGTTAGAGCCAGGTTGGTTAGGCGCCTCATTTGAGTTGAGGATTTGTTATGTTTGAATCATAATAACCTGAAATGGGATTTTTTTTTTAAATCACTTTTATATAAAAATATATAATAGTATATTTGATTTATTATATTTGATATTTAATCTATTATTTGAAATTTAATCTATAATTTCATAATTTTATTACCTTATATTTTTAGATTATAGGTTATAAGGATTAACTTTATGCCTAGTACATATTAAAAAAAACCTTTTTTTTATGGTAACACTTTTTTTTCGGAACAATTTTATAAAATTTATACTTGTAGTAAACATCATATAACAACATGAAATACATCACAATACTTAGCCCACTAGACCAGTTCGAAATTAGGAACTTATTTAGTATTGATACACCATTATTAGCAAACATGAACCTATCTATAACTAATATAGGGTTGTACCTGACTATTGCTGCTTTCATTACTTTCTATTTTAGTATTTTAGCAACTAACCACTCTAAAATAACTCCAAACAAATGATCTTTAAGTCAAGAAACACTATATGCAACTATACATGGTATTGTTGTAAGCCAAATTAATAATAAAAATGGTCAAGCTTACTTTCCATTTATGTATGCATTATTTATTTTCATTTTAATAAACAATCTAATAGGAATGGTTCCTTACAGTTTTGCCTCAACATCTCATTTTATCTTAACATTCTCACTTAGTTTTACTGTTGTATTAGGTGCAACAGTTTTAGGATTCAAAGAGCACGGATTAAAATTCTTCTCTTTATTTGTTCCAGCTGGTTGTCCTTTAGCATTACTACCTTTACTTGTATTAATTGAATTTATCTCATACTTAGCTAGAAACGTATCTTTAGGATTAAGATTAGCAGCCAACATATTATCAGGTCATATGCTTTTAAATATCTTAAGTGGATTTACATACAATATTATGAGTTCTGGTATCATTTTCTTTATCCTAGGATTATTACCATTAGCCTTTATAATTGCATTCTCTGGATTAGAATTAGGTATTGCCTTTATACAATCACAAGTATTTGTGGTATTATCTTGTTCATATATTAAAGATGCTCTGGAATTACATTAAAGATTAACTTTTTTTTCATATATTTTTTTTTTTATTTATACCTCTTTAATTATTTATCTATTAAAGATGCTCGGAATTACATTAAAGATTAACTTTTTTTATCATATATCACAATATATGAAAAAAAAAAAAAGGGGTGTGTTGCATAGGGCTATGCATTTTGATTGCAGATCATAAATATAAGGTTCAACTCCTTCATATCCCTAGGTTATACCTATCAGTATAATATTTTTATAAACCAAACTCTTTTATCCTCCCCGCAAGCTTGCGGGGAGGATAAAATAAATAAATAAAAAATAGTGTAGTATTTGAACTCACCTGTACAAAATTTTTCAGAATAATTTAAAGGCAATAGTTACTTACTCTCTAATTTTTTTTTTGGGGGGGTAATTTATAAATTACCCTGTAAAGCGTATGACTTTTAATCATTCTCATAAGGGCGCAAGGGATTTGTATAAATATTTTGTGTAGTGATACCTCTAATAACATTATTTAATCGCCTTTATAGCTCAATGGTAGAGCGGAATACTGTTAATATTCTGATAAATGTTCGATTCATTTTAAAGGCTTCCTCTATACAATTTTTCTCAGAATAATGTAAGGAAAATAGTTACTTCCTGTAGAATGTAAAAGGGGAGTTCGAATCTCTCTATTCTGATATGTTACTAAATTCATTAATATTATTACTTTTATCTAATGCTATTACATCAAGACGAGACAAATCTATCATGTACTCTAGAACAACGATTACAATCTTACTAATATCAGCTTTTATAGCTTATGATAATTTATCTATTTTATTTTTAGCAAAAGGTATAGGAATATTCGGTGGGTTATTCCATACTATAGCTACTAGAAATTTTTTCCACCTATTTATCTTTTTAATAACTAGCGTTATTTTTTTAATAACTAGCGTTATCTTATTGCTAACTTCATTTTACCGAGATATTTTTTTTACATGACCAGGTTTGGGATTAACAAAATATATTTCAGAACCTATGTTATCTCTCATCGTGAATGGTGAATTAAAAACATCTGGGTTTTACACGGGGAAAGGAAAAGGTAAAGCAATAGATCTTTCTGAAGAAGAAAAACCTGAATCACCACCTAAGTCTGAGACCGATTCAGAGTATGAGGAAGATACTAGGAAAGCTATTGCACTCTCATTACAAGAAAAAAAAGGAGAGTCTTCTAAACGTAGCTGGAGTAAGGAAGATTCTCCTGTAGGATTTGATATGGATAAATTAGCTATTTATATCCAAGATTGAAAGACATCCAAAGATAGCTTTTTAGCCTATGCGAAACTTTATAATAACCTAAAAATCAAACTGGATAAAGAAACGGTTAAAAGTGAGAAAGATCTTACATTATTATCTGAGTATTTGAAGCAATCTAATAAATTTAAACTTATAAAAGATAAAATGGAAAAAAACTTAATAGAAAAAGGGATAAATCCCTCTGAGCAATTCAATCTTGAAGATCGTTCAGATACAGAGTCTTATTCTTCTTTTTACAGCTCGGATAAGAGTCAATCATCCAACAATTCTCAATCTAGAAGTAAGAAACGTATAAAATATTCAGATGTAGATAATAATTTAAACTTTCCTTTAGGGTTTATTGGGTTCAATCTTATACCGGTAGTACGTATATTATCCTTTATAGTTTCAACTATTTTAGTATTAATTATACATTTAAATATATTACCTATTTTAGATATGTGGTTTTATATAGATTTAAGACTATTCTTTACTTTATTTTTAATGGTTAATTTAGCTAAACTTATGTATAAATGGTATAACACGGCGATTAATATTTATAATCATTACTTGAACAAAGATTATCTGACTATATATTTTAATATTTATTTTTCTATTGTTACAGTGTTATTATATTTTAGTAGTAATAGTGATATTTGTATTTTTTATTGTTAAAAGGTAAAAATTCAAAATATGATTTTATGTCTTTCCTTTTTGTTTATGTTTGCTTGTTTTCCTTTTTGTTTATGTTTGCTTGTTTTCCTTTTTGTTTATCTTTGTTTCTTTTCCTTTTTGTTTATGTTTGTTTTTTTTCCTGTTTGTTTATCTTTGTTTCTTTTCCTCTTTGTTTATTTTTTTTTCCATAAAAAAAAAAGAAACTAAAAAAATAAACTTTTTTAAACAAAAATTTAAAGGTGTTAGGTATAGAGATAGATATATTAAAAAGAAATAAGTAAGGAGTATAAGAGCTATGCTGAATGTTTTGGTTGTGATTTTAAAAAAAGGCGTATTATGAACTTATTCTTAAATATCATGTTAAATTTAAACAGAAGTAATTTTCAAGCACATCCTTTTCATTTAGTATCTCCTTCTCCATGACCTTTATATACATCCATTAGCTTACTAACACTTACTACATCTGCAGTTTTATCATTCCATGGGTTTGCTTATGCAGAATACAATTTAATGATGAGTTTAACATCATTAATATTAGCTATGTCATTCTGATGAAGAGATGTAATAGCAGAGGGTACATACTTAGGTAATCACACTCTTGCTGTCCAAAGAGGGTTAAATCTGGGTGTTGGTTTATTTATAGTATCTGAAGCTTTATTTTTCTTAGCTATATTCTGAACATTCTTCCATAGTGCTCTATCACCTGCAGTAGAGTTAGGTGCTATGTGACCTCCTATGGGAATAGAAGCTATTGATCCTTTTGAACTACCATTAATAAATACAGTGCTTTTATTGGCTTCAGGGTTTACTGTTACATATGCACATCATTTTTTAATTAACGGAAAAAGAAGTAAAGCTTTATATGGTCTATTATATACTATCATATTAGCAACTATATTTACAGCACTACAAGGTGTTGAATATTCAGTATCATCATTCACTATTTCAGATGGAGCTTTTGGATCATGTTTTTACTTTGGAACTGGGTTAATTCTAGCCCCTATTTTAAAAAACATATATTTGAAAATTAAAATATCTAACTATTCAACGGTTAAATCTCAAGATAAGAGCTCTAACTCCATAAATTCTACTAGTAATTTAAATCCTAATTGAATAACAGGATTTTGTGATGCTGAATCTAGCTTTTCTGTTAGAATAGCTAAAGATGAAAAAAGGTTTAAATCTTTACGTATAGCACCAATTTTTGCTATAGAACTACATGAAAAAGATTTTGATTTACTTAAAAAAATAAATGCTTTTTTCACAGTAGGTACTATCATAAAAAGAGTTAAAAATGGTAATCCTAGCGTAATATATTCGGTTCAATCCATTAAAGCACTAAAAGATGTAATAATACCTCATTTTAACAAATATAATCTATTAACACAAAAGAGAGAAGATTTCCGTATGTTTTCTTCAGTAGTAGATATACTTTACAATGGTCAACATAAAACTGAAAAAGGTTTAAACAAAATATTATCTTACAAAGCCTCTATAAGTAAAGGTTTATCAAAGTCATTATTAGATATGTTTCCCGATATTATACCTGCGGCAAGAAACCTAATATTATCTACCAAAGATTTTAATCCATTTTGAGTAGCGGGGTTTGTTGACGGTGAAGGTTGTTTTTATGTAAAAACATCCAAGACCCATTCAGGTTATAGAGTAAGTCCGTATTTTTATATAGCACAACATATACGTGATATAGATTTACTAGAAAATTTGGTAATTTATTTAAATTGTGGTTTAGTAGAAACTGTGAAAACTAGACCTCGTCAATCTAGTTATGTAGTCTATAAATTATACGATATTACTAATAAAATAATACCTTTTTTTGAAAAATACTCTTTAAGAGGAAATAAATTACTAGATTTCTATTATTTCAAAAAAGTAGTTAATATCGTAGGAGAAATTAACAAGTACGATGAACATAGTGCTACATTAAAAGAAATTTTAAAAATAAAAAGAAATATGAATAGATATAGATAAATTTTCATTAATTTATTAATTAAAATAGAAAATGGGGTAAATAGCATGAAACTCCATCATTATTATAAGGCGCTGCCATAAGATAATATGGACAATGTGCGGCGAAGCATGTATTTAATAAATTTTTAAAAAAAAGTTACAAAAGCAATAATCTTTATTTTAAGGGATACATGAAGCCTCAACGACTAGTAGATGAGTACTTTATTTACAATAATTCTACCACGAACACCCCACATTTATAAAAAATAATACTTTATAAAAAATAATACTTTATAAAAAATAATACTTTATAAATGAAGACATAGTCTGAACCATTCTGATAAAGAATGGATATAAGAGATAAAGAGCTCTTATGATAACAAATTTGTCCACGGATTAATTACAGCAGTCCCTACCAATTCTTTTATGTCGTTAGGTAATCAATTTAGTGTAAAAAACAATTCAGTTCTTACTTTAGAATCAAATAAAAAATTAATTCATTTAGATAAGAATTTTATTGATTGATTAGTGGGATTTACCGACGCGGAAGGAAATTTTAATATTAGTTTAAAAGGTTTACAAGATAACAGATATAATAGTTTAAATTTAACTTACCAAATAACTCTGCATATAAATGATTTATCTGTTTTAGAACATATTAGAAACAGATTAAATTGTGGAAGTATTTCTAAATCAGGAAATAAATGTAATTATTTTGTAAATGATCAAAAATCACTAGTAAATGTAATAGTACCTATATTTAATAATGTAGAGTTAAAGAGTTCTAAATTTTTTCAATTTTTGAATTTTAAAAAAGCAGTTCATTTATTAATAGATAAAAAGCATTTAACTTTTAAAGGTAAAATAGATATCTTACAATACTATCGTGATATGATACTCATAAATCAAAATTCTAAAGCTAGAGAAAATATGATAATAGGTAAGTACTGATTAATAGGATTCACAGAAGGAGATGCGACTTTTAGTTCAAATAAACTAAAACCAAAAATAAAATATGAAAATCATATAAAAGAATTAGAATTATTTAAAAGTATTTTAAATTACTTAAAGCATGGTAATTTATATACATCGGATAGAAGATCAGCAGGTTCTGTTATATTAGAAATAAATAATATTAATATTTTAATGAACAGAATAATACCTACTTTTTCTAATGGTATGTTGACTAAAAAATCTTTAGATTTTGAAGTTTGATCTACAATAGTTAAAATTACTTATTATGGGTACCATACATTAGATGAAGGTAAAGAATTAATTAATCTCCTTAAATCTAATATGAAGAATTTTAGATTAAATCCTTATTTTCTTACAAACTATGATCAAAATAAAGCGTTAATTGAGCAAAGGTTAAATTATCTATTGTCCTTGCCAAGTCCTTATGAAATAAAAGAGGGAATTATATTTTTAAGAGGTACTGATAAATTAGTGTCGAAATTTTTTAAAATAAAAGTAGAAGATACTAATGGTAAGGTACAATATTTTACTAGTATATCTGATTGTAGCTTAAATCTTAACATACCTAGTAAAACTATTAAAATTTGTTTAATGTCAGGAATTCCCTATAAAATATACACGATTAAGTTTGATACCGTTATTTAATAGAGTTGACAGAAAACGGGGTAAATTGCATGGAACTCCTACTTCACCATTCATATGTGTTTATGTAGGACAATATGCAGCCAAGCATATATTAAATAAAATTAAAAGGAATATATGAAGGTTCAACGACTAGTAGGTGAGTACTTTATTTACAATAAGCCTACCACGAAAACCCTGCAATCATTTATTGATTGATGACATAGTCTGAACCCTTTTGAAAGAAAGGGATGTAAGGGATAAAGAGCCCTTACGATAACAATTATTGTACATGTAATGATAGGTACAGCATTTTTAGCTGTTGGTCTATGACGTGTATTAGCATATCATTTAACAAATAACCATCATTTAGGATTAGAAGCTGGTATTCTGTATTGACATTTTGTTGATGTTGTATGACTATTTCTATTTGTGTCCATATACTATTGAGGATCTTAAGATACATACTTGTATAATTTATGCCAATACTTCTACTAGTACTCATTCGGATATAATATATAAAACCGAAGGGTGTAGCAACGATGATGGTGATAATGGTGGTACTGATAACAATGATGGAGCCAACGAGGAGGAGGAAAGTTTTGAATTAGAAGAAGAAATACAACATATTGAAAAACTAATGAGAAATTCAAATGATGCTATGATTTTAGATGAAAAACTTCCTTATTCTGAAAAAGAGAAAAATTCACACTTAAATGATCTAAGAAAGGATCCTCATGTTAAAGAATTTTTTGAAGGGAAAACTCCTAATGTAAGCGATTTACCAGAGTTAAATAAAGCTCTTGTAGAATCTAGGAATGAAAAAATAAAAGAATTATCTGAAGCTAAAAATTATGCTAATGATGAATCATCTACTAATTCTCTAAGAGATCTATCTAATTCAAGTTTGCATCAATCAGATAATACTTTAAACAAAGAAGATAATCATAACTATTCGGGTTATAAAGTATTACCTAGTTTATTAGAAACTATAATAGAAATTTTAAATAAACTATTCGGGTTATAAAGTATTACCTAGTTTATTAGAAACTATCATAGAAATTTTAAACAATATTTTTGGTTAGAACTTTTTTCTCTGACTTTTTTCATATATTATAATATATGAAAAAAGTCAGAAGGGATAGGTACAGCATTTTTACCTGTTGGTCTATGACGTGTACTACCATATCATTTAACAAATAATTATCATTTAGGGTTAGAAGCCGGAATACTTTATTAACATTTTGTTGATGTTGTATGATTATTCTTATTTGTGTCCATATATCATTGAGGATCTTAACGTTTAATAGTTGTTTACAGTAAACATGTTATGAAAACAGTTCCCTTGTGTTTAAATTACATGCGGCAAAACAGTATAACATATCCCAGTAGATAAATGTTTTTTATAGCTGGAAGATTGCAAGATAGACTTATGTTTCTACAGCAATCGGGGGAGAAGATTCATTTAGGATTTACCTATTATTATTAAAGCCCCCATAAAAAAAGAAATTAGCTCAATTGGTAGAGCATCCGTTTTATATGCGGCAGGTTAAGTGTTCAAATCACTTATTTTTTTTTTAACTTTTTGCGAATGATAAGTATACAATAAGGAGATGAAATGGAAGAAACATTATAAAGCCTTAAAAATACTCTATCTAGAGTATAAGCAGGGACTAGGAGAAAGCATCCGCTTTACACCTGAGAGGTTAATTGTTCGATTCACCTATTTTTTCAACTTATTTTTCATAATTACATTCCTATCTTAAAGGGAAAATGGTTAATTTTAACGATAATAAACATAAAAAATCATAGAAATGTATTAAGGATGTACAATATTAATTAAACTTATAACTTTCATTGTTTTCCCCGCCCCCCTAATTTATACCAATAATTCATAATAATATTCTATGTTAACCATATTGAAAAATAAACAAAATAGTTTTAATGATAAACCATTAAGTACTAACTATATTATAGAAAAAAATCAAAAAATACAAAGTAATTCTGAAAGAGATGAATATAATAACATTATTTTTTATACGTCTTCTAATAAAGAATGATTTAGTAGTGTATACTCTTACAATAAATCTTACATTAAATCTTTAATAAGTAACGATGCTGTATTAAATAAATTACTTAGAAGTTATTGTAATATGCTACAAGATAAAATAAAAATTCTTTTTAAACGTAGACGTGATAACAAGATTCGTTATTCAGCAAACAAAATATATGCAAGTAGAGTTGAGCTAAAACATACTAACACAAAACTTTTTATTACATTACATATATATAATAAACAAAAATTATCTATTGAGTGGTATATATTAAAAATTCTTGTACTTGTAAAATATATAAGTTACAGAAAACTATTTGCTGATGGAAAAAGAGGATTTGTACCAAACCATAAAAACAGAATACCTGCTTTATTAAAGAATAACTTTTTCATATTTAGAAAATGAAATATGGCTTTCTTTAAAACAAATAACAACTTAATAAGATACTTCCTAGTAAATTTAAGAAGAAAATACCTTAAGTTAAGTAATATACCTACTTATAACATTAGACTTTTAAAAAAATTAGTTAGATTACAAAAAATATTATTTAATTCATTAAAATTACTTAATTTTAATAAATCTAAATTCAATAGCTTAAATCTAAACTTAAGAAATTTAGGTTTAATTAGTTTAATTGAAAAATTATATAACAAAAAGGTAGAAATTAACTTAGTTGAATTAAGATCTATACATTTAAATAGTGACGTCTTTTCATCAGCAGTAGCTTTAAAATTAAGAGATAGGAAAAATAAAGCAGTAAGAGTTTTAAGAAAAGCTGTTTTACAAATGGTAAGAATACCTGATTTACACACACTTATAACATTTGATGATAATATTGAAGCAATGAACAAAAACAATATTATAAATACCATAAAACAACAAGTAGTAAGTGGTGTAAGATTTGAAGCATCAGGTAGATTAACAAGACGTTTAACAGCTATGAGAGCGGTGTTTAAGTATAGATATGCAGGTAGCTTAAAAAACATACGTTCCTCATTTAATAATAAACCATCTACTATGCTAAGAGGTCACGTTAAATCCAATACACAATATACTCTTATTAATTCTAAGACAAGAAATGGTACTTTTGGGTTAAAGGGTTGAGTTAGCAGTCATTAATTAATGCTAACTGTGGATTTTTCACATTTTATAGAGCAATATATTTACTTAGTATTGTGTATATCCTATATACCTACAGCTATATATGATATTTACTTAGTATAAAAATATCATATATACCTACTGCTATATTGGTTATATTTTTATAAATTCTCTCATGGGTTGAAAAAAACATATACTTGTTCTTTTCTACCCTGCTGCTTATTTTTTTTTGTTTAACTGTTTATTTTTTATAAAAAATAAACAAACAGAAAAAAAAGAAACTAAAGCAACCAACAATGTCAAAAGGAAAAAAAATTATAAAAGCCCTTATTTGTTTTTGACGTTATTTCTTTTTATATTTTTCTAGTAATATCTATATAAATTATGTCGAAAAATATAAGCCGAAATAACTAAAAAAAATAAGAGGGGTAGAATGGAAATAAAATCTATTAGATAAAGTTACTACTTTATCCCGAAAATACACAAAAATAGATCTGTAGAAAGTATTACATACTTCTACAAAAGGAGAGCTAGGTGTAATATTATTAACAATATAGAATTTATTTGTAGGTTCGATTCCTAACATCTCTTATAGTGAAAGGTTACAAGCGGTTAAGGGCGTTTTTTCACTTTTCCCTTTTGTTCTACTCAAAATTATAAAAAGGGCCAATCCTCCCGGGGTAGTGTGAGATGAGTGTTGATAGAAAAACACCTTTCTCTCATTAGGAAGCCCAATAAATACAAAAAACTTGTCTATTAGTACAGGTGTACTTGACAATAATAAGCAGGTATGTAATGACTGTTATAGTAAATTATTTTATTATTATAGTTCTTGTATTTGTAAAACACCTTAATTTATGTCAACAAGCTCTTTTGTACGTACAATTCATTCAAATAATGATATATTATAAAATACAATATATACTCCACCAGTATAGTTATTGTGCCCTAATTAACACAGCAAAGTCAAAAAAGTGTTTTAAACTAAAGAGCTAGTAGCATAAAACCTTTTAAGTACTAGTTAGGAGGACTTATTTTATTTCCATACTAAATTGTTTATTTCCATACTAAAAATTTTTATATATTTAAATAGTTTTTAGTTTCTTTTCTATTATAGGATCTATGTTAATAGAATACTTATAATACATAGAAAAAATTTTAGAAAAGTTACTTTATACTTATATATAAAAGATATACTATCTTCTCTCCTTTTGGAGACTAGAATATATTATATATATCAAAAAAAACTTTTTTGTAGTATTATATTTAAATACATAACACATTTAAATTTATAATTAAAAAAATTTTATTTACATAAATTTTTGTTAATTTATAATAAAGGTATATTACAAGGCATTATTTCAAAACTATATAATATACATGGGACTAGTATAATAAATGCAATAACTATTGGTAATAAAACAGTTCAACAATAGGACATAAGCTGATCGTAACGAATACGCGGGAATGAGGCTCTCGCTCAGATAAAAGTAAAGATCATTACACAAGTTTTAAGTCCTATTACCACACCACTTATAGTTGTTCCTATTACTGAATTGTAATTATCAAAGTCAATTACATTAAAATTAGTTTCATTTTCTGTTAGATACATATAACTATCCCCTGCAATAAATTGCACTAAATAAAAGTAAGGATATAGATAATAGTTAAAGTCAAACAGATAACCACCTAAAAATAATATACTATTTAAAATACAAATAAGAATTATACTAGCATATTCAGCTAAAAAGAAAAATACAAAAATAACAGCTGAATGCTCTGTCATAAACCCACTTACAAGTTCTGATTCCACAGAAAAAAACAGAACGAAACTAATCTTGTATAGGTCTAAATCTATAAATTTTATTGTATACAAGATTATTATTCAAATACTTTCCTACCGTAACTTTAGAAATATTTAAGTGTTTAGCTAACTCTACGTTATTCTTAAATTTTCATTTTAAATTCCCATCTAAATCAAAAACACCTACACCTAATGGATATTTATTCATTTTTTCACTTATAATTTTTATGGTAGATTCTTTATGAGTTTTACCATACATAGGGTTTAATACCCCTGGTTTACTAATTAAAGTTAAAGCTTCCTTTGTATGAGTTTTCCCATACATAGGGTGATTCTCTTTATTTTCAAAACGTTTGATCATTTTTTCTATAGCTTCTTCTGTATGTTTATAACCTAACATACTTGTAGCTGTAGCTTTAAAGTTATAAAGATTTCTTAAATTAAATTTTAAAATATAACTTGTTTCTAAATTTGTTAAAGCCTTAGAACTAATTATTTTACTTTCATAAGTAAAATACTCATAGACATAAATATTAAATTTATCTAGTTGATATTTTTCTATTGCTCTTTGCAAAGCAATATTAGATTTCTTATTATTTAAATGTTCATTAAGTCTTATATAAAGATCTTTTGCGCTACCAATATACTGATTACCATTTACGGTATTAAAAATAGAATAAATACCCCCTTTATCTTTTAATAAATCTCTATAGGATAAAATAGAATCTTTATCTTTTAGATTAATAACTAAAATAGGTATAGGGGGGGCGATCCGCTTCAGGATTTGGATTTTTATTTAAAGTGGAAAAAGATCTACGATGAACTAATTTACATATATATTTACCTTGTAAATAGTTAATAGGATGATAATTTACATTTATATTTGAATTGCGTTTCATATTTATTAATCTTATATTTACATATAAGGTTGGACTATATCATATTTAATAATAAATATTAAATGATCACGTCTAGTCTCTGAAGATTTTTATAAAAGGTATTATTTATAAAGTTTCCTGCTGATTGTCCTTAATAATAAAGGGTTTTCCAGCAATTTGTGATCTTTAAAGAGGCCAAATCAACTAGTAAGTAGCCTCTGCTAGATCAAACGGAGCTCTATTTGTTTCCGCTATAGATCCTATAAAAAACACAATGAATATAGGAAATAAAGGTACAACATATCAAATAGCTCTTTGAGCTTCTATAATAACAGTTATGTCTAAGCTACCTGCTAATAATACTACTAAAAGTATAGCAGAACTTAAAATTAATTCATAACTAATTAATTGAGCTGTACTTCTTAAAGACCCTAAAAAAGCATATTTAGAATTAGCTGACCATCCAGCCAGCAGAATTCCATATGTAGCTAATGAAGACATAGCTAACATATATAATATACCCAGATTATAGTCTAGTAGCACTAAACCAGGACCATAAGGTATTACAGCATATCCTAATAATGAAAAGATTAAAGTTATAATCGGACCCAGGAAAAATAATACTATATTGGCTTGTGTAGGAGAAACATACTCTTTTAATAAAAGTTTAAGAGCATCAGCAAATGCTTGAAGTAGACCATATCAACCCACTGCATTAGGTCCCAGTCTTCTTTGCATGCTAGCCATTGTTTTTCTCTCAGCTATAGTTACAAAAGCTACTGTTAATAAAACAGGTACAGTAACAGCCAATACTTCAAGAACAGAGATAATTGTTGGAAAATATAACATTTTAAATTTAGAATAATGATCTTAAAATTACATTTAGTTAAAAAGTATATTTTAATAAATCAAGTTAATTATCTATTTAAGTCGCATAGATTATATATTTTAAAATAAAGGCGAATTAAGCAATTTTTTATGTTTATTATCGTTAAAATTAACCATTTTCCCTTTAAGATAGGTATATAATTATGATAAATAAGTTGAAAAAATAAGTGAATCGAACACCCTCCGCGAATTTTTTTTCTTTTGCCAAAACATATAAGTAACCATAAGCAAAAAAAAAATAAGGTAAAACGGATGCTCTACCAATTGAGCTAATTTCTTTTTTTTTTGTGGGGGCTTTAAGCAAAAGTTTATTTTACTCTTCTCCCCTCCCCTAATTGCAGTATAAAATTTGTACTGCAATTAACCAGTTAATTCATAAGATGTATATACTGGGATTTGTTATATTATAATAGATAAAAAAATTACTATAAATTAGTGATTTCACCTTTTTCATAACAAGTATGGTGATATAACCGTTATTTTACTATTATGTGTGTCTAATAGCTAAGTAAGTCAATCTGTAACAGCTTGCATAGTTTCAATAAGGTCCATGTGACCTTTTAATGATAATTCAGCAGCACTTTGTTTAATAGAAATGATTTGATCTTTTGAAGCTTGTGTAATACCCTTTTTACTTAACTCTTAATCTGCTAGCTTAAATATCTCTCTTTTCTAATCTTTAATTATCTTTATATCAATTGCTACTAGCTCACTTGCCCTAAAAACACAGTTGTCTTATTGTACTCTGATTTCTCGGCCAGTAGATAGACCTAAAACAAAATCGTTAAGCGCACGAAGACCACCCGTTAGTTCTGGAGAGACTGGAGAGACTGGAGAGCTTTGTAAATGAACAATCCTTGGCATAGTAGAATTACTATTTTAAGACAATACTAGTGATAAAGATATAAGTAGTGCTAGAGTAATAATAGAATTATTAATATAGGAGTTAAATAAAAGATAAAAGATTAACCCTATCAAGATATACAATGCATAAGATGTAATAACACCAGTGTTTAATTTAGCAATATTACTACTTATATTTAATAATCCTTTCTCTAACCCATAAGGACCTAAATACTCTACGGATCCTTTATCTATTACTTTAGTAGTTTGTCCACCAAGTTTTAGTACAATACCTGTAATGTATCTGTTGTAAAATAGTTCTATTAAGAAACGTTGATTGAAGAAACTAAATATGTTGTAACCTACTCTAGATAATTTAAAGTAAATTAGTATAGTAGATAAATATTCAGACAACACTATAGCGATTACACTTAATGAAATAGTAAATATTAAAGGTAATAACTTAAATAGAGTTGGTACTCCAAATTCAGTATCTAGCATTATTTCATGAGAAGGATGTATAAATAAAGCATTATCTGAAAAGAATCCTGAACCTAACCCTATAAACATGTCTTTTGTTATAAACCCAAAGAATATTGAGAATACAGCTAAAATCATTAAAGGTAAGCTCATAAAGATATCACCTTCATGTGCTTGTTTATAGTTTATTAAAGGTCCATTAGGATTAGTTAAGAATGTTAAATACAACACTTTTACAGAGTATAATGTAGTAAACATTGCTCCTATAGTAGCTATTATATAAACAACAGTACCAGAGAAATAATATTGACCATAAGCAGATTCAAGTATAAAATCTTTTGAATAGAATCCTGTCATAAATGGGAATGCAACTAAGCTTAAAGAAGCTATAAGCATTACAGAGTAAGTAAGAGGTAGGAATTGTCTCAATCCTCCATATCTTCTAAAATCTTGATTATCCGCTACAGCGTGAATTACTGCTCCAGCTCCTAAGAATAATAATGCTTTATAGAAAGCATGATTAACTAAATGGAATAACGCTATGTTATAAGATGATAAACCTACAGCTATAACCATCATCCCAAGCTGGCTCATTGTAGAATAAGCAATAACTTTTTTAATATCTTGTTGGAATAAACCAATTAGAGAACTAAATACAGTTGTAATAGCACCTAATCATAGACATAACATTAAAACTGTTGAACTGTATTCAATTAAAGGAGATGAACGCATTAATAAATACACTCCTGCTGTAACCATAGTAGCAGCGTGTATTAAAGCAGAAACTGGTGTAGGCAAATTTGTTGATTTATGCTATATGTAGATCAATGTCTACACTAATACGGCACAAATACTCAACAACTCACGTTGTTGTTCGGACTATATCATCAATTACATTAATTGTTTATGAATTTAATTTTATCTTTTATGATCTCTATACCTGATTCAGTTAAATGTTTTTTATCTTTAACCAGATCATATATTTTTAACCATCTCAAGTATGAAACATGTTTTTTAGTTTTAAGAGGATAATTGTGTAGATAACTTAATATTTTATTAAGTTTACCAAAATTAACTACAGTATTATAACCATTATAGTTTTTTACATGTGTTACATAACCATCTATTAGGTTAGCAAGCAGTTTACTAAATTCCACATCATCTTTTTGAGAAACTACGTATCTTACAGTAACAATATGTTTACCTGTTTTACTTAAATAAGCAGAACTAGTGAAACATCCTTCTGCATCTGTAAATCCAGATAATCATGCATTACATAAATTTACTTTTCCATTTGATTCTATATGTGTAATATTAGTTTTATATTTTAAATTAAAAGCTTCTAATCATGATTTAAACTGAAGTTTTTTATTTTTGGTTATTAAGTTACCATTGAATATCTTTATTATTTTTAAAAGATTATCTTTATCTCTAACTCTATACTGATGAGTTTGGTTTAATTTGCTTTGTACTGTTACGGATCCAAAGCCTAATTCTTTTTTAATATAGAATAGTACTTGTGCATCTACGCTAGATTGTGTTACTTTAAACACTAAATAGCCTCTTTTGTCTATACTAAATCCTCCGTCTCCTTCAGCAAATCCTATTAACCATCATTCAAAAAAATTTTTATCATTTAATGTAATTGCTTCACGTGTAGTCTCTGAAGAGCCCAAGTTAATAACGTGGTTTCCTGCGGATTGTCCCTCATTCTGGGTTTTTCCGAAGCTTACAAAGTAAACAGTGGACCAGAATATAAAAACGGGATGTTCCCGCATATAGTAAAGTTTAAGGAAGGCCCTATTCAAACCTTCCATCGCCATAGGTAATCATACGTGAAGTCCTACTTGAGAACTTTTAGCCATAGCTCCAATTAATAAACATATACCTACAATAGTAACAACATTTTCATTCATGTAAGGAGCTAATGAGAATACAGTTGCATAATCAAGATTACCAAACGCTCATAATATAGCAAACATACCTATAGTTAAGAAACAATCACCTACTCTATTTGTTAAAAATGCTGAAAGAGAACTTTGATTTGCTGCTATTCTAGTAAATCAAAAACATACTAAAAGATATGAACAAACCCCAACACCTTCTCACCCTACAAACATTAATAAATAGTTATTTGCTGTAACTAATATAACCATCATAAATGTGAACAAGCTTAAATAGCTAAAGAACCTTTGATTGTGAGGATCCTCACTCATATAACCTATAGAATAGATATGCACTAAAGAAGAAACTATTAAAACAGGTATAAGCATAGAAACTGTTAATGAATCAAAATGAAATCCTCAGGATACATTTAATGATTCAGAATCAATTCATCTGAATACCTCTATGGATACAGGTATATTATTTAACCCAACTTCAAAGAAAGCTAAAACAGCTAATATTGTTGTAGTTACAACAGCTGTACATGTAATTATTTGTGCTCCTGATACTCCGATTTTTCTACCAAAAAAACCAGAAGCTATTGATCCTAATAGTGGTAAGATAATTATAGCTAGATACATTATTTAAATTCAATACTAATACTTCCTCTTCGTTTTCTCCCTTTTTCCATAGGAATTGTATTCCCTTAGGAAGGATAGGATATTACCATAATTTTTCTATTATGCCTGACTATACCTTAAGCAAATAATTATATAATTATATAATTATATAATTATAAACCAACCTCCATTTAGTCGATGAACTGTTTACCAATATTTCTATATTGATGTTTAGCTGCGGATTATCTATTTCATTTCTTCATACAAACCGTTTTTACCATACAACGAGTCATTACCTGTTCCATTAATCATATTACTATATTAATTTGGTAGATTTGTCTTTAAGATTTCCCCGCATTTTGAAGATTTCGCCTTAATGAGACTAGATAGAGGTTTGCTCTACCTTTTTTGACCTATTTTCTCTCAAACCCCTAATCATCTCCATTATTATTTTTAGTAGCAATCCCCCTTTTGTTTTTTAATAACAAGATTTCTTTAAGACCATCGTCTTTTAAATGTTCTTTGTTTTTAACCATAAAAGCAGCTATTTTAAAAGTACAATAATTTGAGTACTTTGATCCTGCAATATTATATTCTTCAAAAAAAGGTATTACATGGTTAATTATATCATCAATTCTTGTAACTACAAACTCAGCTATTGAACGTTTTTCATATCTAACTACATATCCGCATTTAAAGAAGTCTACAAAACTCTCTAATAAATCTACATTTCTTAAATCTTGAGCAATAGAAAAACGTAATGAAGCATATATATTGTCTTTTGTCTTAGATTTATTAATAGCCATAAAAAAATTAGATTCTCCTGTTGAAAATCCAGCTATTCACGGTTTAGAATGCACAAGTGTATTATAGTTATTTACTTTTTCTTCTCTTATAACAGGAATAGTTTCAGGAAAAGCCTTTTTTAATTGGTCAGATAAACCTCAATTCATAGATGCCCTTTTATTAATTATTTTTTGTATTCCCTCTAGATTAGTATGCTGTTTTTCTAACATTAAATTAATAACATTTTTAAAAAGCATATAATCGGAATATTTTTTAGTTAATAAGGGATAATTATCAAAGTGCGGTATAATTACATTAGTTATATCCTTAATAGAATGAACCCTAAATTAAACTGTAGAATTATTATTGGGTTGGGATACAAGTCCTATACCTCCGAAACATTCCTGTATTTTCAATACTAAAGATCTATCTTTTTTATGCATCTTTAGTTGAATTCTGGCCTGCACATTTTATCCAGTTTTATATCTAGAATTCTTTAGCATTGCAATTAGAAAGGAACTTTCCGCATCAAAAATTCCAGTTATAAATAATGGATCTAAAGAATTTTTACCCCTCTCTCAGAGAGAGAGGGGGTCCAAACCGAGTTAAGGGGTTTAGATGTAGAATAATTTCTTATTCCACTTGGAATGATATTAAGAGCTTTAATGGGTGATTTAGCTTGACTAAAGGATAGATGGATTGATTTAAAAGAGATAAATCTATAAAAAGCTACTAAAATACCTAAACCAATCGCAGACTCTGCTCCGGCTATGGCAATAATATAAATAGCATACGTTTGACCTAATATATCATCAAAGCTAAGTGAGCTAACCAATACTAGAAATGTAATAGCTAATAGCATTATTTCTATTGAAATAAGCATTAAAATTATGTTTTTTCTGTTTAAAACAAAACCCAAAATTCCAATTGTAAATAAAATTAGTGATAAATTCATTGTATAAAAATATAAATTAATGTATGTGTTCTAAAATATCGTATTGTTCATCTATTATACATAAATGTAAAATACTCTACTATTGTATTTTTGTAAGTTAACTTTTTTTTTTAATGGGGGATTTAATAATAATAGGTAAATCCTAAATGAATCTTCTCCCCCGATTGCTGTAGAAATATAAGTCTATCTTGCAATCTTCCAGCTATAAAAAACATTTATCTACTGGGATATGAATATAAGTCTATCTTGCAATCTTCCAGCTATAAAAAACATTTATCTACTGGGATATGTTATACTATTTTCTAAAATGTACCATAAATGGTACACAGCTCATATTTCATAACAAATTAATTTTAAAAAGACAATTGTTTTACTTCCGGTGTAAATTACACTATGTTACCATCAAAAAGGTAAATTAAAGTTGAAACTGAATAATGGATAGCGTCTAATATTGGTGCAGGATATATACCAAATAAAACAGTAGGTATAACTAATATTAATAAGATAGTAAATTCTCTTTTAGTTAAATCCGGTATACTAAAGGTAAACATTTTTGAATACGCTCCACCAAAAGCTATTCTTTGATACATATATATAGTGTATGCTGCAGAGAAAATTATTGAAGAACTTGCAAAAACACCAAATAAAGATGATCTTTCAAATACCCCATATAATGATAAAAATTCTCCTATGAAATTTAAAGATAAAGGAGCTCCACAGTTAGCAAGACATAGTATAAAGAATAATATAGCAAATAATGGCATTACTTGAGTAACTCCTCTGTAGAAAGAGATTACTCTTGTAGAAGATCTATCATATAATACACCTCCTGCACATATAAATAGACCTGGTGAAACTAGTCCGTGAGCCAACCCTAAATTTATAGCACCTTCAATACCTTGTATGCTGTTACTGAACACACCTAGAAGATAAACTGCAGCATGTGAAACAGAACTGTATGCAATAAGCTCTTTAATATCTATTGTTCTCAATGTACTAAGACTAGCGTATACAATAGTAATAACACCAATTAGGAAAATTATATAAGTATATTCCATATAAGCTTTAGGTAAAACAGGTAAAATTAGTCTAAGTATACCATATAAACTCAATTTAAGTACAATAGCAGCTAAAATTATACTTCCTCCTAAAGGTGATTCAACGTGAGCCTTTAAAAGTCATGTATTTAGGAAAATTGTAGGAGTTTTTACAGCAAAAGCTATAAAAATACCATAAAATAAGAAAAGTTGTGTTAAATACATGAAATTTCCTTTAAAAAGAGTATCAAAATCGGTAGTACTCATTATAGATGACATTGCTAATATAGATAATAGTAAAAATAAAGAACCCAACACGTAACTAATATATCCTTAAAAAGGACTTTAGTTTATCTTTAATTTAGGGTTACTTCAATCCACACCGTACTAGACGGTTTAATCCACCCCATGGAATATAATGCAAATTATAACGTTTAGTAGTAGTTATTTGTTAAACAGAACCTCTTTGAAAATTCATATTAGATTTTATTAGCTTAATTTCATTTATACCTTTTTCAGTTAAGTGGTGTTTTTTGGTTAATAACACACCCACTTTTTTAAAATCTTCATAATCTAAGGTTTTAACACCTTTAATAGGAGCTTTGTCAAAAAATGGTATTACTTTACAAGTAATATCCTCTAACTTTGTCACCACAAAATACACAACTGATCTATCTAAATTTAATTCAATTCTACCGCAACCAAAAATAGCGATAAATTTTTTAATAAGTTCAGTGTCTCTACTGTGCTGAGCAATATGAAATTTCAAAGTGATAGATTTACCTAGTTTAGTTGTAGAACTATTACGTATGTAAACAAAAAAACATCCTTCACCACTAGTAAACCCTGCTAATCAATAAGGATCTTTCACATCTTTATCCATAAGTAAAGGTCTGTTTACCGGAGTAATTTAAGGGAAAACTAGTTGTAATTCCTCAGATAAACCTTTATTCATAGAAGACTTAATGCCAAGTATTTGATTAAACCCTTTTTTAGTCAAATGTTCTTTATTTTTAAGTAATGAAATAGCGAACTTGAAAAGTTCTAAATCAGACCGTTTTTGACTAATAAGTGGATATTTTTCAAAATGAGATAAAATTAAATCTAAATCTTTTAAAGATTTTACTCTATATTCTATAGTGGTGTCACCATGTTTCGTAATAGTTCCTACACCAAAATAATCTTTAACCTGAGATAATAAATTAAAATCCTTTTTATGTAAAGTAATTTTGAATATTGCTTTAGTTTGATAACCCATTTTGTAATTACTACTAAGGAATAATCCTATTGCAAAACATCCTTCTGCATCTACAAACCCGGTTACAAATAAAGGGTTTAATTTTATATTAGAGTTTTTTTCTCCAAATATATTGTTTACTTGTTTACTTAGAGTGAGATTATCTCCTATAGATTTAATTGTATGTATAAAAGCTCTTGGTGATAAAAGCCCGCTTACAACTTTGCAGTTATTAGGATGGAAAGGGATTTTTCTCCCTAAAACTGGTTTCCCAGCGACTAGAGTACACCTTACAAAATCTAAATTTCTAGATTTTGAAGAACCATCTACTCGTTGCTCTTTTACAGATAAAGTAACCCTTATCTGATTTAGATCCGCGATCACCCATTTCTATTACTAGAATCTTTAGTGATCTTACCATACCCCCAGTCATTAATGGGGTCAGTAAAAAAGTTTCCTTTATTACCTTGGTTACTAAAGCTTTAGGGCTTTTCCGGAGTTTGGCTCTTTCACACTGATAAATTTCTCTAATTAATGTGTATAAGAATAAATAAAAACTAGCCTTTACTCTGTTATCTGATCCAAATATTCCTATCAATATAAATAATGGTGGTAAAATAGATTCAAAAAAGATGTAAAAGAGTAAAATATCTAATACTAAGAAAACCGCTAATAATAAAGTTTCTAACAACAGTATTATAATAACATAAGATTCTACATCTTTTGTTATTGATTTTCAATTCGATACTAGTGATATAGGAATAATTATTGTAGTTAATAGAATGAAATATATAGATAAACCATCTACACCTAGATAAAAATCAAAATAACTTATTTCATGATACTCTTGCACAAATTGGAACTGATTTGTACTAAAGTCAAATAAAATAAAGATTATTAATGATATAAAGAAATTTAAGATAGATGTAGTTAACGCTATGAATTTTATATTTCTTAATGAAACACCATTATCCCTATTAATTAATATGGCAAGTACACCTAATATAGGAGTTAAAAGTAAAGATGATAATAACATTGTATAAAACAATAAAAACAAATACCTCTAATTCGTATAGAATGATAATGTACCAGCTATACATTTTTAAAAACACACCGTATATAAAGTAAGGTAATAAACTCTTTTCTGCAATATGGCATATAACTTATGCCATATAACGAATGCTAGCTTTTATAAAGCTATCACTCCACAAATTTTTTATAGACATACATTTTTTCCTTAGTTTTTTTTAACATATGATATATGTAAAAAAAAATAAGAATATGTAATGAGTATAACCTTTTTACTTTATATTATAATTATGGGGGCTTTATGAAAAATAGGTTCATCTTCTCCTCCCTCTAATTGCTGTGTAAATATAAATATACAGTGCAATTTTCCAGTTAATATCGATTTATTTACTGGGATATGTTATACTATCTGGTAAGGTGTTACCTTTCATAACAAGTTAACGGTAAAATAACCATTATTTTATAAAAATTTAGAGAGAGTTATTACATAGATTTTATCCTACTAATGTTCTAGTATTTTATTTATTACATTACTAGTAATATTTTATTTATTACATTAATAATATTTTATTTATTACATTACTAGTAATATTTTATTTATTACATTACTAGTATTTTATTTATTACATTACTAGTAATATTTTAAAGATCTAAGGGAGTTGAACCCTTATGAGAATGATTAAGAGTCATACGATTTACCATTGTCAGACCCTTAAGGTATATCTAATAAAAACCTGCTAAAATATGCATTGTTTGATAGTTATTGATATATAATACACAGCTATCTTAAAGTGTGCTATAAGGCTTAGCAATAAAAGAAACTGGTGTAGTAGTATCTACATTATTATATGAAGAAGTTTGTCTACTATCAATAGTTAATGCATTTTTACCTAATTCAAATATAAATCCTAAGGTCAATAGTACAAAAAATACCATCATAATAACTAAACCATAAATATCATTAGTATAACTACTTACACTATAAGGGTATACAAGTAAGATTTCTAAATCAAATAAAAGAAAAAGAAGTCCAAAGATAAAAAAAGAAACACTAAATTGTGTCCTATTTTGACCTAAGAACGAGTGGAAACCACATTCGAAAACACTATCTTTTTCTTGGTAAGGATTATGGGGTGCTAATATTAAATTAACCGCTAATAATATAATAGCTAATATAGGTATAAAAATAATGAAAAAAGTTGTACTTGTCATTTATAAATTAAAAATGATCAATGCTAATATATTAGCTAAACTTAATAATTCTTCAGGTATAAAAATAAATAATGTTATTACTAATGTAATAACTGAAATAGATAAACTTAATGAGGTTGATATAACAATATTGTTTATATTTACATTCACTTTTTTAACGATAGTATTTTTTTCAGTTATTAAACCATCTGCATTAAAATCTTTTAGTTCATCGTTTACTAGGTAATCTGGTTTATCAAAAAAGATTTGTTTTATTATAGCTAAATAATATACAGCACTTATAACGCTTGTTAATATAGCAACTAAGCTCATAAAAATATACCCGTTATCAATTGCTGCACTTAAAATCATCTGTTTACCAAAGAACCCTATTAAAGGTGGTATTCCCGCAAAAGAGAATAAAGTTATCCCTAAACTTAAGGCTATAACAGGATTTATGTAGTAATATCCTTTCAACTGATCAATAAGTTGAATAGGAGAATTATTAACATCCGTTAAATTACCATTGTTTTCATTACTATCCTTTTGTTTTTCATTACTATCCTGTTCTTTTCCAATAATTTTGGTAGAATTTGTATTATCTACATAACAATAAAGAGAGTAACCAATAGTTAATATTAATATAAAAGCATTTAAATTTGAGATAGAATATTGAATTAAGTAGAACATAAACGCTTGTGTTGATTCTACAGTGTGTATACTTAAACCTAATAATATAAACCCTACGTGTGATATTGTACTAAACGCAAAAAGTCTTTTTATTCTAGACTGTGTTAGCCCTACCACTGTTCCAATAACTAAAGATAGAAGAGAGCTAAGTAATAAGCTGTTTGTTCAAGAAAAATCTAGATCTAGTATTGGTTTACTTGTATAGTGAACTAATTCTAATAAGAAAATAAAAATAGAAATTTTGGCTATTATAGCTACAAAAGTTGTAACAACAGTAGGAATAGCATCATAAACGTCAGGACTTCAAAAATGGAATGGTGCAGCGGAAACTTTAAATAAGAATCCTACAGCTATAAATAGTAAACTTATGTGTATATAGTAAGATTTATATCAATATAGTAGCCCTGTAAGGTTGTCTTTACTTACATTAGATATGCTAGTTATAATATATAAGCTGTCTAAGTTTGTGGTACCAGAATTTGCATAAAGTAACGCTGTACCTAATAGTATAAAACAAGATGACAATCCCCCTAGTAAAAAATACATAAGACCACCTGAAGTAGCGGGTTCTGAATCTCTATAGATAGTTGATAATAAATACAGTCCATAACTTTGTAATTCTATAGACAGGAATATAGATACTAAATCACTAGTAGAAATTAGAAAAACACTTCCTGTAACAATAAATAAGATAATTAAGGAGTATTCTATTATTTTAAACTGCTCTCCCATTTTATTTAAAAGTAAGGTTCCGTAATAAACTAATTTTGTAAATAAAAGTCTAGTCGGGCTGCTATATTCTTTCAATCAAACTTTTCTAGGGTAAAATGAAGTTAACAATAAGATAACGCTAGTTATTAAAAAGATAAATAGGTGGAAAAAATTTGTAGTAGCTGTAGTATGGAATAACCCACCGAATATTCCTATACCTTTTGCTAAAAATAAAAGAGATAAATTATCATAAGCTATAAAAGCTGATATTAGTAAGATTGTAATCGTTGCTCTAGAGTACAAGATAGATTTGTCTCGTCTTGATGTAATAGCATTAGATAAAAGTAATAATATTAATGAATTTAGTAACATATCAGAATAGAGAGATTCGAACTCCCCTTTTACATTCTACAGGAAGTAACTATTTTCCTTACATTATTCTGAGAAAAATTGTATAGAGGAAGCCTTTAAAATGAATCGAACATTTATCAGAATATTAACAGTATTCCGCTCTACCATTGAGCTATAAAGGCGATTAAATAATGTTATTAGAGGTATCACTACACAAAATATTTATACAAATCCCTTGCGCCCTTATGAGAATGATTAAAAGTCATACGCTTTACCATTAAGCTAAGATCTCTATAAATATATTTACTTACCATCAATAAGTAATAAGAAATAAGTGATTCGAACACTTAACCTGCCGCGTGTAAAACGGATGCTCTACCAATTGAGCTAATTTCTTTTTTTTGTTTAAAAAGTTTCTTTTTTTATGGGGGCTTTAATAATAATAGGTAAATCCTAAATGAATCTTCTCCCCCGATTGCTGTAGAAATATAAGTCTATCTTGCAATCTTCCAGCTATAAAAAACATTTATCTACTGGGATATGTTATACTATCTGGTAAGGTGTTACCTTTCATAACAAGTTAACGGTAAAATAACCATTATTTTATAAAAATTTAGAGAGAGTTATTACATAGATTTTATCCTACTAATGTTCTTGTAATAAAGATAAGAATAGGACAAAAATGATCTGTTTATAGAACAGTACTATTTATTTTTGGGATAGTCACCACAAGGGATTATAAATAACAAATTTTACCATTTTCATAACAAGTTAACGGTAGTCTAACCGTTATTTTCTATTTAACTGTTAAGTTTTTCCAGCAAAAAAAAATAAAATTTTTGCAGGTTTAAGTCGTCTTGTATGACTTACTTTTTTTTTAATATATCATGATATATTAAAAAAAAGTTCGCCGGAAACTATTTTTTGTGTCTTAAATCCACAAAAGTATTTTCAACAACAGTAACACCATACATTACAAAAGTAAAGTAGAAGAAGTATAAAACGGTACTTATTTGACCAAATTCAATAAATGGAGACTCAACGTGTTTAGCCCCTAATTGTATTAAGATTAAGAAATTAGCAACAAATACAAAGAAAGCTGCTTTACTTAAAGGTCTAAATTGCATACCTCTTGATCTACTTACATCTGTAATAGGTAATAGTAATAATATAAGAATAGCTGCGAACATTGCTATAACTCCTAATAATTTGTTAGGTATAGATCTTAATATAGCATAGAAAGGCAGAAGGTATCATTCTGGCACGATAGCTGCAGGAGTTTGCATAGGGTTTGCCACAACATAGTTTTCACTATCTCCTAATACATTAGGCATAAAGAACACAAATAAAGATAATACAAATATAAATGCAAATATTGTAATAAGATCTTTAAATATGAAATAAGGAGCAAAAGATATTCTTTCGTAGTTTCCTGATACACCTAAAGGATTTCCTGATCCAGCTGTATCGTGTAAAACGATTAAGTGCATTAGTGCTAAAGCAGCTAATACGAAAGGTAAAACGAAATGTAATGAGAAGAATCTATTTAATGTTGCATTGTTAACACTGAAACCTCCTCAAATGACGATATAAACGAATATTAATCGTTTTAATAGGGCATTTAATCCCTATTTTCACCAATTTTATATATATTTGGTGTTTAGACTATGTCTTCAACCAAGCATCATTAACTATAGTTTTTAATGATTGGTTGTGGGGTACTCGTGTCGAGCTTATTGTTGGTATTACTCACTCATTAGTCGTTGAACGTTCTTGATCCATTTATAATACCGAATCAAGCTTCGCTGCAAGTAATCTATAAATCGGAGGTTATTATTTATAGATGTTCTTGCAATTCTCCCCATTTGCCTATTGAATGTTACCATTCAAAGGAGCCCATTAATACAGATAAAAGAAAATAAAAATGAAAGAATGTAATTATTTGTTGGAAGGAAAATTAAGATTACCATAACGATTGCTATTTCTTAAATCATTTAATCATTTTATATAAGAAATACCTTTAAGTCCTATCAAAGAATGTAAACCTGAAAAAGAAAAGAAATTTATAACAGTTTGTATGTCAGCTTTGGAAGATACAGAAAACTGATTATACATATTTTTTTCAATATCTATCTTTCTACTTGTATCAAACACTAATTTAAATGATTCAAATAAACTAGGATGCATTATTTGTTTCAATTGAAAACAACCGTCATTATTACTTTTTATAAAAAATGACCCTTCTGCCATTGTAAAACCAACTATTCAATTTTTAAAGAAACTTAATTTAACATAATCTACTGCATCTACTGGTAAGTTAAATATTTTAACCATATTATTTATATCTGGTATAAGATCAAACCTTTTTATGTCTTTATCTAGTATTACCATAGCAGTGTTAAATTGGTTATTTCTTGTTTCAGTTAAAAAAAATATGTTATGGTGTAATAATAATGGGAACAGAATTTCTTGTAAATCAGTTTTGTTAATAATCAATTTACAAGTTGGACTTTTATTATCTTTATATATAGTAATCTTACCTAAATTTAGAACGGAACGTATATACTCTAAAGTTGAAATATCCTTTAAATGAATAGATATAACTAGCTTAATGGCTATAAATCCTTTAGTTGTTTTTGTTATTTGTATGTAACCGTCTCCGTCTATCAATCCTGCTAAAAAAGACAGAAAAGAAGGAGGTATGGATAAATATTCTTTTTTGTTACATCTAACATTTTTATTTCCTTTTTTTAATGCGTTAGCACTAACAGTACCTATCGTAGGTAGTAAACTAGATAAGCAATAAACTGTAGTGTAGTTTTCTGTAAAATTATTTGACTCAACAATATCTTGACCTACTCAAGGTATAGCACTCATAAGGTTAGTAATAACTGTTGCAGCTCATAATGACATTTGCCCGTATGGCAAGACGTATCCCAAGAAAGCTGTAGCCATCATTAAGATAAAGATAACAGTACCAATAGTTCATACTAGAGTTCTAGGTGCTCTGTAAGATCCATAGTACATACCTCTACCTATGTGTAAGTAAACTATGAAGAAAAATGCTGAAGCAGTGTTACTATGTAAATAACGTATTAATCACCCGTTGTTTACATCACGCATAATATGCTCTACACTATTAAATGCTTCTGCTACACTAGGGTTGTAATGCATTGCTAAAGTTACACCAGTAACAATTTGTATAATTAAACAAAAGGCTAATAAAGAACCAAAATTTCACATGTAACTTAAATTTAAAGGTTGTGGTGAATCTACTAAGTAAGAATTCGCTAATCTTAAAATTGGATGACTTTTTAATAATCTCATTTATTTTTTTTTTATTTTTTAATCTTATTTCTATTTAATAAATTATGTTAACAATTATACTGCTTTTATTACTATTTTACGAATCTGTTATAAACCGTAAAATCTTTTATAAATTTCCTGTTATTGTTTATATGTATTAGTATATAGACATATATATCCAACACATTACTATTAAGTTTTATCTTTTTTGACCCCTTTTATTACTATTTTACGAATCTGTTATAAACCGTAAAATCTTTTATAAATTTCCTGTTATTGTTTATATGTATTAGTATATAGACATTTATATCCAACACATTACTATTAAGTTTTATCATTTTTGACCCCTTTTAATACCCATTACTATGAAACTTCCCCAACTAGAACAAAGGATTCCAACAATAAGTAATGGTTTTTTTTGAGGTTCCTAATTAACCTCTAGAAGTGACACAAGTGTAAATAAAAGTAAACTAGTTAAATATATACCTACAAACATCGACCATACTTAGCTAGCCCTATACCCTAATGTGAGTAGGATTTTCTAAACCTTTTTGGAGGTTTAATATTCAATTCTCTACTTTCGAAGACAAATCGTCTTAATATATCATTCATTTCTTGAATAATAAGTCAGCTTTCTGTTCTTGTAAATTCATTATGTATATCTTCTAAATTTGATTTAATCACTTGAAGACTAAGGTCATCTAAATCATGACCTAGATAAATTACACTTATTTGAGAAAAACTCTCAAGTATACTATATCTACGATATTCCCGAGTAAGGGAATATGGATATAATCCTTCATCCCTTGGCTCTGGGGTCACATAACTTTCCACCATTTGGAGGTTGCGACCTTATCTTTAGCCAAGACGTTAAGACGTCCGTTCTCCTAGATCGCCAATTGCTGTGCGTGATAAGGTCTCACCAATCAAATCATACAAGCTTATCTTTTTTCCGAATGGATGACGTGTCTGTATTCCCGGATAACCGATGGATGACGTGTCTGTATTGCCGGATAACCGATGGATGTGAGTCACATAGTAATCCACCTATAGAAGGTTTCAGTTTTATCTTATGTTGTTCAGATGACTTCTACTCATTTCAGTTATTGGGAGATTCGTCTACTTGGCTGCATTGTTGCCTGCTTGGCACAGTGGGTATGTGCTTGGCGTTTTAAAGTATAAGTACCACCCTTTTCTCCCCGACTATTTCGTTTTCACCACCCCACCAAGGCATCCCATACTACAAACATACCGTCCACCAACCATCCTTTCGCCAACCGCTTTTATCCACACACTTCTAATTTTTTTTCTAGTAATTTCATAGAAATTACGTCGAAAAAAAATAAAAAACCACCCTTCCACTTACCATACCACACCACTCCCCACATCATCCACAATGGCTACTACTCTTTCCTCAACCCCTTCTTCTGTCGAAGTTTCGACAACTCAACCAGTTCACCAAAACCTCCCCAGGTTTTCTTCTGAACGTCTTTTTTTTCGATCACTCTTTGAGTCGGATTTTGAACCTTATCACCTCCTCCTGAAGCAACCTGAACCTATGCGTGGTTACGGCCTTGACGCAATGCCCGAAACGAACACAGCTCGACATTGGTTCAATGAATTACAAGACAAAACAAGAGTCGGAATCTTTCTCAAAAACTCAGATGAAAGGGAGGGAGAACTTATCGGTGAGGGATTGGTCCTTAAAATGGACAAGCAATGGCCTAGAGTGCATTATGTGTTCAAAAAGGAGTACTGGGGTCATGGATACGCCACAGAGTTCCTGAAGGCATTTTTGTCCGTTTGGTGGGGTCTGCCCCGTGAAAATACAACCATCCTTGTTGAGGAAATCTCCCTCGATAGCCAGGAGAAACATAAGGCAACTGAGCGGTTGTGTGCTGAAATTAAGATGGATAATAAATCAAATCAAAAGGTGGTGGAAAAGGCAGGGTATAAGTTTTGTGGAGAAGTAAAAAACCAGGATAAGGAGATCTGTGCCTTTTGGCGTATCATCTGTCCGAAAAAGGAAGAAACGGTTTCTTGATGTTAAGAATTTGTCCTGAACATTGTTTTTTTAGGAGTAATGGT
>Ga0115847_100014_pt1 | contig 34979 bp, 34 predicted proteins | sample InSIn5SAF170_FD_83861 | JGI IMG/M metagenome (GOLD analysis project Ga0115847, IMG submission 83861)
TTTTGACCAATTGATGCGATTTGTCTTAGCTATTACTGCAGGAGACTGATTGTAATTAGCCTATAAACCGCTGGAACGGGTATATTGAAGCCTTTTAAGGGTCTGCTGGAATTGAAATTGCTACCACCGGGAGTTAAGTCACGGTTATATGGATTTAGCGTTCGCCCATAGATGTTGCTGTTCGTCTCGAGATGCATGATCGTCTGAGGCTGAGTAGTTCTCGCATAGAACACACAGCCGGCGTCCCACAGGATATCGTAGAGTTGGGTTGATCCGTGCTTCTGGCCTATCCAGGCAACATACGAGGCGTTGGAAACGACATTGTCCCCTTTGCTTCCGTGGTGCTCCTTGGTTGAGATGGGCAAGCCGAATAGCGCTCCCTTTGGTTCGGGTAAAGAGTCCAGGTATCTGGCTCTCTCTATCGCCTGGTCCCAAAGCAGCTCCGTGAGGCAGTTGACCTACTCACTGTCAGCCCGGTCACGGAAGTCTCCCGTGGAAGCGTACGCAGGCTTGGGCGATGGCGGCGCGACGCAGAAACGCCCTTGTCACTTCCTCAACCGAGATCTGTTTGCTGCGTAGCTTTGCCAGAAGCTGTTTCACAGTGTTCCTCTCTGTAATCTCGATCTCCCTTGGCGTCAACAGCTCCCGTGGTACATTTTGCGAATTCAATGGCAACTCTTTGGGCAACGACCCGAGTTGTGGCTGAACCTTGGCCAGGGAGGCTTCGCGATCCCTCCTCACTGTCGCGACCTTGTCTTCCCAATTCTGCCCCATTCTGTCGCTGCCTTGGTATGTAAATACTGCTGGCCGTCACTGCACTTGACGTTAGGGCGGAATAAGGTATTGTCAATCGGATTGAATGGAAGGGTCAAGCTCGAGGGCTTCGGACTTTTCCGTCCGTGGGCGAGGCTCCGCAACACTGCAGCCCTGTAGTTGTGTTGGATAAGCAAAAAGGCTATCGAGTCGCGGGACGACTTTAGAATCAGAGGCTGAACTTCAACTCACTGCACAAAGCACCAGCTTATACCTTCTAGCTTCGTAAGGACTATGTGCTAGGAGATGTTCCTCTAAATGGCAGCGAGAAAGTAATAAGTTTGAGATAGCGAACGTGGCTAAGTGGATTACTGGCAGATGAAATGGCAGCAAGCTATAGTTGTATTAAGATACCGATTCCGCATTACGCCTCCTGCGTCGTTCAAATTGATGATGTGCCTCACAGAATAGGCAGTGACGCAGAAGAGCAGCGCCCGAGCAGTGTATGCACATTCAATTCTCTAAAACGGTTGAACTCATGTCTCTCGGACTCAAGCTTCCTCGGTGCTGCCATCAGGTCTCGCTAGATCCAGCAAGCCTTAAGCTCCCATCAAGCCGAATCACACTTCCATTCAACATAGCATTCTCGACAATATCCTTGACCAATCTCGCAAACTCATCAGCCCTTCCCATCCTCGTAGGATACAAATTGCCCTTTTGGCCACTCGTTCCCTCCTGCGGCTTTGAGCTAACGATATTCGTGTCGAATTTCCCCGGCGCAATGCCCATGACTCTAATTCCCGCTTTTGGGCCCAGCTCACGTGCCAATGGGAGAATCATACTGTTGATTGCGCCCTTAGATGCAGCGTATGCCGCTTGGCCGGCTTTTCCTTCGTACGCCGAGAGAGAGCTCACCAGGACAATGATGCCGCGTTCGCGATCTGGGCCAGCAGGAGTATTAAGTGAGATATATGGAATGACGAGTCGAGTCAGGTCAAATGTGCCGCGGAGGTTGACTGCAATAATATTGTCGAACTCGGTCATGTCGTAGGTCTCAGGCTGAACGCTGTCGTGAGGCTTTCGGTTTGGAAGGATAGGTGTAGCTGATCCGATGGCTGCGCAGCAGACCAAGCCGGACAAGGGTGCATCAATGCGGTTTGCCCAGTCGACGGTCTTAGCGATGGCATTCTGCAGAGACGGAGTGGAGGCGACGTTGGTGGACGTATAGAGATATTTGCTTGCGTACGTCTGAGCGAGGTTGCTATCTGGTGGTGGCGGGTTGAGGTCGAATATTGACGGATAGCCTCCGTGACTGGCAATGTCGATGGCTGTGGCCAGGCCCATGCCTGATGAGCCACCAGAGATGATGAAGCTTCTTCCCTGGTATTTCATGTCCGCTGAGTGGTAAGCAGGTCATGTGAAAAGGGGGAGAGATAAAATGTAAGTAGCATTTCTGTTGAGCGGATAGCATCAGTAAAAGCCGACCCCGTACATGACGTTGGAGCTCCTTCGGGCCGCGTGCGGCCGTTTCAAAGCCGGCATTGATAAGATGAGCTGGTTACTTACAGCACGAGAAGTAACAACTTGATAGGCTAAATGGAGAATATAATTCGTTTATAAACATAAGCACTGGTGCTCGTGCAGAGAAAATATGTAGTAGGACGCTAATCAGTAATCTTAGCAGCTGTGCACATCTGAGCCGGCGGTACATTTCCGGCGCTCTGTACCTACCGTACTTGTCGTCCTCTTTGCCTATATCATAACTTCTGCTCCTTTCCCTTCACAACCTCACTATCCTCGCTGTTGACCAAGTTCACCAACTCCTTCCTCACGTAATCAGGTACTCCAATCTTGTCAGGCCGATTTGTCTCCTTTACGACCCAGATCTGGACGAATCCACCAACAGCCTTGACTTTCTCCTCCCCTTGCTGAAACACACCCACCTCATACATTACGCTTGACTTTCCTAGTTTCACGACACGCAAGCCCACGTCTAGCACCCCGGGATACTGTGCGCTGCCGAAGTAATCACAATAAGTGTTTGCGACCAGGCCAATATGCGTGGACGACTTTGTGCTGTAGCCGCATACGTCCATAAGGTAGGCGTTGATGATACTGTCGATCAGAACCCCGTAGATGGGGTTGTTGAGATGGTGGAACATATCGTTATCTGCCCTATGAGAGACGATGAGCTTGAGTTGGTGATGGAGGAAAAAGAGCCGCTACCATCTCGTTCTGTAATCTTGGTGGAAGACATAGTCGCTCCTTTTGCGCTCACGTTTCGAATTTAGGTCGAGGCCTATAGTCTTGCTCATTTTGTCTGGTCGTGGATGTGCGCCTCCAATACTTTAGTGGCTGAATGTTGAGTTTGTGTTATATTATTGTTGATGTATCTTGGAGAACGATCTCATACCTATGCTGATTGCCAACGCCTTAGGCTCGTAAAGTTCTAGCCGAGGTCCGCTTTAGGTGAGCCCGACAATGACTGGAGCTCGGGCTCAGGGCGGCTGAACTGCGTCAGTGGACGCTCCGGGAGACCGAGAAGTCCTCGAGCAGTGCCTACAGGTCTTGATGACTCCTAATATCTGCGAACGTTGCTTTCACCGCTGTCAATCGATGGCACGTCCACCGAAAATGCAAAAAAGGAATCACATAAGCGTGAACGACAACCACAGGATTTGAACCTGTGCGGGCGAACCCAATAGATAACACAAATGCGTAAAGCGTTCGAGTCTATCGCCTTAACCACCTGGAAATTTGTTAGGATGAAGCTCGATAGGCGATCAGATAGGGTCTATCTTACTCGGCCAGATTGTCGGTGTGCAAAATCTAGCTTGAATTTGTGGTTTATTAATTATGTACTTTAAACTTTGCCTCCCGAGATGTGGCCAAGGATTAGAGGAGTTCAACTGACACGGGTCCTGGGACGTAATGTCATCCGTCGTTTATTCGACCTGTCCACCACAGGAGTCAATAACACAACATGGTATCGTTCGCATAACTTTGTAACCGTCCATGCAACAGATGGTCCTGTGACGCCGTTCGGAATTTCCAGTCCAGTCGCGGCTTGCTCCAGCAGAATTGGAAGTCCGAGAATTAAATCTTTACTCGAAGAAGCACCGAATGCTCATCATAATACACCAGCCCTACTGCACGAAGCGTTGACGGCACACATTACTGGTACGAATACTAATTGAGGGTGCGACGATCCTCATGCTGAGCTATTTCACTCTCACTACTCAAAGCCAAGTATCCAGGTTGCTTTTCAACCATGCCTAAAAACCCCGCTCTCGAATATTCTGCCGCAGAACCGGCTTTCCTCCGCCGCATAAAAGCGGGCAATGCAGCACTTGATGGCCGCCACAACGTCCAGATACCGCGAGCGAAGGGGAACGCTGGTAAAGGTGGACGACTCGATATGGGCGGTGAGGAAGGCGAGGATGATCCGGTCATGCTGGATGAGAGCGGGAATGTGGTAACGAAGGAGGAGATGGAGGTGAGGGAGAAGGGAAATGAGAATGTAGGGGAGGATTACAGCGTGAAAGATGAAGCTCAGGGGGAGGAGCCGCGAAAAGCCAAGGATGTGGATGGGGTGGTAAGTAGTGGATTTGGGAGGAAGAGGAAGGCTGTGAAGGTCGTTGAGGCTGGCGAGGGTGAACCATCTGAGACATCAAAATCTGATGGAGACGACAAGGAGGGACCCGCAAAATCTTTAAAGGACAGCACGAAGGACCTCAAAGACGTGGTTACAACACAGAAGGACGATGCGAGAAAGCAAACCGCCGTTGTACCCGCAACGAAGAAAGGCAAGCGGAAGAAGCTAAAACTGAGCTTCGATGAGGCTGATTGAGGTCATTCCACAAGACACCCGCGTGGTGTGCTCATGAACATCCTGCCTATCTAGATCAATACCGTCAAGCCGCATGGACGAGAAATCCGACTCCAATGTTTCTCAAATCAGTCTCCAAACAGTTCAGACGCCTTTTCGCCAGCCATCTCTACGATATGTATACAGCAGATTCAATCTATATCACAGCCTACCTCAGCCGCCGATGGTTCCAGTCGTGCCCGAGCTGATTCACCAGTCGTGGATGAGGGAAAAGAGTCAAAAGAGAATGCGCGATCGGGGGTTCTCATAGGAAGAAACAAGAGCAAGTTAGAAAGGGTTCTGCAGATCCTCATAACAGCTCCTCAGGCAGACATGCCGCATTCGATATCAGTACCGGACTTATATTCGACGCCAATTTCCTGAGCGTACCAGATTTTTCGTCTGGAAGCTGATTAGCTGAGCATAACAGTGAGTATGAAGTGGAGGACAAAGGGAGTGACATAAATCGTCTATCGCGAAGGTCTGTATTCTGTGTAGCTTCTATGGCTGCAAAATTGCAGGCCGAAAGCAGGCAAAAGGTCGCTGTGCTCCAAACGCTCCGGTTCTTTCTTCTGTACAGACAGGGTCATGTGAAATACCACGCAAGTCGCATATTCTCCTTCAAATCTGATGGTCACACAGAAGCAGGCCCACCGGCGCAAGCGTGTTCGGATGTGTCGCGCAGAGCCGTCTCGGGCAGGTAGATTGGCCACTCTGCCGCGGTGAGAAACGCTGCGTAGGTTATCGTGGGCTACTTATCCAACCGTAACCGACAGGCTCACTCTTCAGATCGTGATCCTTATATGGGTAATCGATGGCTGAAGCCCAAAGCTGTTGGCCGTCTAATAAGCCATCAAATCTGCAGCAGTCAGCATCATGCAGGACTTGGTTACTATTAAGCAGGTTTGACTTACCTCTACCAAAAAGTGCTCTCTTCGTCCAGTCCATACTCAGCAGTAGCCTTGTTCTGAAACTCACACTTTGCGCGAAGTAAACGCTTCTCCACAGATATACAGCCATGAGTCCTCCACTAAAGTTCAAGCCATTGATATCGAAAATGGCAGCATTCCCAACATATGCGAGCGATCCGAGATGGTGGTATTCGAATGCCTTGTAGACTGCATCATCAAGGTCACCATAATCGACCTCGTTTGCCTTGAAGCCAGGTACAGCTTGTGCTATTCTGTTAAACTTCTTGCCCAGGTATTGACCTTGCTGGTTTGCTCGTTGAGCCGTTGCAGGCAGTGAAGTCAGCTTCGAGTCGATCTGAAGGACGAGTTCATGAAGTTCGCCAAAGTCGAGGGTTCCATTCTTATCCTTGTCATATGCTTCAAATAGTTTGTCAAGCCGTCTCAAATGGTTTGCTGCTTGAGGGAAGCGCTTCTTGACCTTCGAGGCGATACTTCTCCATTCGGCAAATGTGATTCGAAGGTCCTTAGGATCTTTGCCGCGCTCCCATGCCAAACCGCGAAGAAAAGTAACGAGGTTGTCGGCGATGTTGTTCTGGACGGTGCTGCAGTCGCCAATAGCGTACACATCTCCTAATGGTGCACCAACAAGACGCAAATGTGTATCTGTCTCCAGAGCATGCTTGTTCTGCTGCGCGTCACCCAACTTGGCGGCTATAGTCTTGGAAAAGTCCGTTTGCGAAACACCAGTACTCCATAAGCAAAAGCCCATGGGCAGCTCCTTCGTTATAGTTGTGCCATCCTTGTTTTTCTGTGAGAAGATAATCTTGTCCGCTTGAACTTCTTTCACACGAGCATTGGTCAGAACGTCGACATTATCGTGCTCGAAGCGCTTTTCAGCATAGACCGAGAGAGCTTCATCGTAGGTGTTCAGGATGTGGCTGCGCGACTGGATGACGTGGACGGAGACCTCGTTGCGAAGGATCTTGGGGAAGGATCTGAGCAGGTCTTCGTTTAGCATATCGTAGAGCTCAGCAGCGAATTCGACACCGGTTGGACCTCCACCGGATACCACAAATGAGAGCAGCCTTCGTCGTTCCTCATCAGATGTAGTAGGTAGACAGGCCATTTCCATGTTGTTGAGTACCTTGCGTTTAATCAGACGTGCATCGTCGATTGTTTTGAGGAAGTTGCAGTGTTCCAGACCTTTGACACCATGAGGATTTGTGGTAGCACCGACAGCAATGATCAGTTTATCGTAGGGCAGGTAAAAGTGTTGCTTTTCTCCTTTGGAGTTCAGTCCAGCGATCTCGACCAATTTCTCCGAGAACTCGACCTCGATAGCTTCTGCTTTCAGGAAATGGCCTCGCAGTCTGCTGACAATCTTTCGGATAGGCTCGACCAGAGATCTGAATTCGAGCGTACCAACGGTAGCGGACGGGAGCATGGGCGTAAACAAGAAGTAGTTTTCGGGTGCAACGACAGTGACGTGGTAATCGAGAGGATTGAGCTCCTTCATCATAGCTACACTTCCCCAACCACTTCCAAGAATGACCAATTTTGGCTTGTACTTTTGACTTTCCATTTCGTCGCTGTCCTCATCGTCAACCAGGACTTCGGCAATGGGCAGGTTCTTAGGACCACCTCTTTTTGGAGAGAGCGCAGCTTCCGAGACGGCACACGCCATCTTGCCATCAGCCTGTTGATATGTGGTTGCATCGTAGGCGAAGAAGGCAACAACAAGTCCGCCGGAGACGAAGATGAAGGTGCCAATCAATGCTGCTGTTCGGTACAGGAATCTCACGGCAGGGCCGCGGTGAGTGGGTAAGGGCGCTGTAGATATGCGACGGATCCAGCTTCCCGAAACTGAGGACGCTTTCAAGCTTCGAAACGGCTGCTTTAGCTGGAAGAATATCGTCTTCTTTGGGGTGTGCTTGTCGGCCAGCGACTTGGAAGTCCTCAGCGGTTGGACTCGACAGATTTGCGGTATCTGCGACCAGTTTCCCCGGCGCAGGCCATGGTGGACCGCATTCCTAAAGATCGGCTGCATGGTGGTGTCGGAGTGCTCTGATCGGCCTTAAAAGCCTGTACAAGCTATCACGGGTGCATAGTTTGAAGTCGCGCTCGCAATCTGGCAGCAATCTCAACGCAGAAATGGAAGGGTTGAATAGTAATCGTTGATGTGTACCAATGGGATTCCTGACTTCACAAGCTGCACCTCCTGCACTATGGACGTCACTGGTTGGCCGGCGCAGAAGAAAACAAGCGAGAATAGGCATGTGAGAGCCCCCAACAAGCTTTCAGCTTTTCGCTTCGGCGCGCGTCTATTCATGCCAGATCCGGAGACGACGGCTAACTTAGACGTCATCGCATCCTACCAGGGCACCTTCAGCGTCGAAGACCTTACCTGCAACTTTCAGGCATGACATACACGAAACTAAGTCTCTGCATGTTGACTTTGCAAACATCTACAATTGTTTCCTTTCTTTCAAATACATACTCCTGGCAAGTCCTGAGAGCCTGTAGGTGCGTGCGCAAAATTCAACGTCTGACTCAGGCTCCTAATGACCCGTCGTTGTCACACGCGTCGTGTTCATCGAGGTCTCTCCACCTTCAGGACCCAGGACAGCCCCACAGAGCATGAATGCTGAGTAACCCGCACTCCTAGCTGCCTTTCTGTGCCGGCTGTCGCATGTAAGTGAAACCACGAAACAAACATCACCACCGACTCCCAACCCCTCTCCGAACTCCAAGATCCAAGATCCAAGATCCAGCATCCAAGATCCAGCATCCAAGATCCAGCATGCCTATGATCAACTCTCAAATAAGCGCTGAAGTGTACGCGGTCCTGCCCAATCCCACTGCTTCAGAAGCCCAACTACCTGCATGTCGATCCGTTGGCAAAGACGTATACTTTAGCATTGGTTGTTGAAGTCGTAAATACGTGTTTGTGCTTTAGATGCAAGCGCAGAGCGTAGATGCCGGAGTCAAATCTTGGAGGTCAAGTTCGATATGAACGGCATGCTTGTTTTTTGGCTAGAGAAGGGAACAACCCGGAGGAAGCGTTCTTCTCATTGCTCGCCTCGTTCTGGACTGCCTTCGACCAAGAAGTATATGCCAACAAGGACGAAGCCTGTTTGGTCCAGGACGAACGCAATGCAGTCAGGCTTTTGGTGCAGCGGCCGGTTTCGCTTGAGTACATCTTAGGACCATGCCTCGGATTTTGGCGACTATGAGCGGAATCTGCTACCCTTCACACCACCGCCCAAGTACAGCGAAAGCCGAGACTCTTCTTGTTATTCGTGAACTTAACTGCTTACACAAAAGCTTAGCCCTGACCGGCCTCGACCTCTCTTGACTGTTGCCGAAAATCATCGTACGAGCACACTTGGGCTATGTTTCCACGCTGCAGACCCGTGAAACAGACCAGGGTGTGAGGCAGTAGATATACCCCGAGCAAGGCAGAAGATGTGGGAAGAGCCTGGGGTTGGAAGGTGTCTTGTTGACCCTCAAGGATGTGCTCAAAGAGGCGCACTCGGTGCGCACAATACCACCCTACACATCTTACGGTCAGCATCATAGCGCATCTCCGCAATCAGCACGTGCTTGGTATAGTTGTGCAGGCGCGACCATGGTGACCTTGCATTCTCACCCTTTCCATGCTTCAGATCGTACACATAGTCTCCTTGTTGCTTCTGCCACAAGACTCATTTGCCGATCCTAGTGGTCAGACGTAAGAACGTGCCTACGCTGCTGGTAAGCAAAAGAAAATCGACCCATCATGGCTAATGATGAATTTGATGCACTCAATGCGCTTGAGAAAGAAGCAAAAGAGTATGACAAGGTCAGTACGGCAAGCTCTATACAAGCACCACGCTGACCACATAGTAGGACGCAGAAATTGATCGTATTCTGAAAGCCTTCAAACTTGATGCGTAAGTGCTCAGTCTCCAGCCTATTCCCAGCGATGCTAACATTCACCCAGATATGCCGTACTTGATCTCCAGCCAGGCGTGCCAGACTCAGACATTAAGATCACATACCGCAAGAAGTCGCTGCTCATTCATCCGGACAAGACCAAGAACCCGCAGGCACCCGAAGCCTTTGACAGACTGAAGAAAGCCGAGTCGGCGTTGATGGATGAGAAGCAACGCAAACACCTTGATGAATGCATTTCAGACGCCCGGCATCTACTGATCAGACAGAAGAAAATTACAGTCGACGATGAAGAGGTCAAGACCGACGAGTTCCTTCAGGAGTGGAGGCGGAAGACGGTTGAGGTACTCATTGATGCAGAGGCGCGGCGGAGACGGCAAATGAAAGCTCAGATGCAGGAAGAGGGCAGAGAGCAGGCCAAAACTGACGCAGAGATAGAGGAGCGGAAGAGGAAGAGGGACCATGAGAAGGACTGGGAAAGCACGAGAGAGGTGCGGATCGGTAGCTGGAGAGATTTCCAGAAGGGCGAGGCGAAGAAGAAGGATGGCATGAAAAAGAAGAAAATGAAGGTGCTGGGATAAGATTATCACTTCAGCACTATGTTCTCTTCTGTTTGCCTGGACCATAGCAGACGACGCGCTGGACCACAATCAGAGTTGGGTACAGGCGTCGAGCATCAAGGCGTTCGGTCGGCGTTGCAGACGTAGGTTGCCCACCACGAGGGCGAAAAGGTGTTTTGAGTGTTACACTCCCCCCAAAGAGTACCAGGCATGCAGATACCAAGCACATTATGGTCCTGATCATAACTAAACATTTTGTTCGAAATATCCCTGTCCTTCCTTTACCGTTGTCATAACTCGCCCGAATATCCCCGCGTCAAGGTCTCCGAGCCGGGTCTCCAACAATTTAGCCCTCTTCCGTCACTCTGCAGGTCCGCAGAAATACATAGAAATGTATCGTCTTTTATTTGTTTAGTGTTTACTGTTTAAGTAGCAATTAGAAGCCAGCTCTTCGTAATGTCAAGCGATGCATCCGCTGCCGCCGCCAGCCCTATGACAAACGGTACTGTCCCGTCAGGGAACGAAAGTCATAGAGAAGCCGATGCATCAAGAAATCCTGCTACCGACTCATCAGTAGTCCAACAACAACGATCACTCGCCGAGGTATGCGCCGACCTAAACCAGCGAGTGACGAGTTTCCTGACGGCATCGCCGGAAAGTAAAGCCGTCAAGCGAACACAGGAGCAGACAAGAATATCTATAAAAGTGATAGAGAAGGCGCTGGAGGACTACAAGTATGTCGCCTCTACCTCGGCACTCCCAACACATACACCCAGTGTCCTTGCCCACAGTCACAAGCATATCAGAACCAGAGCACAGTACTAACCCGACTCCCCTAGCTTCGACGCCCTCTCCCTCTCCTACAACGGCGGGAAAGACTGCCTGGTCCTCCTCATCCTCTACCTCTCAACCCTCCACACCCACTTCACCTCTCAATCGGCTCCCGCCTCGCACGAAGCTACCTCGAAGCCGTCTTCCCACCCCCTCAGCTCAACCGACACAACCATCTCTAGATTCCCTACCTCGATACCCTCAATCTACGCAAAGCCACCAGACCCCTTCCCAGCCGTGACCACCTTCGTCGAGTCAAGCAGCGCACAGTACCACCTAGACCTTGTACATATATCAACCAACCCAGGCACAAAGCCCACAACAGCGAAGGCGAAGAGCCACAGCTCACCTCCCACCTCGCCCAAGAAGCAGCGGGCCCAACCCACTACGTCTATATCAACACCAACATCAGCATCTGATCCAGCGCCCGCTCAAGTCTCCCCATCCGGACCAAAAGACGCAAGCGAAGTCGGAAAAACAATCACCTTCCGCGATGCATTCGACCTCTACCTCCGCGCGCACCCCGGCGTCCGCGCAATATTTGTCGGCACCCGCCGCACAGACCCCCACGGCACCCAGCTCACGCACTTCGACCGCACGGACGGGAACTGGCCCGACTTCATGCGTATCCACCCCGTCATAGACTGGCACTTGTCGGAAATCTGGTGTTTCCTGCGCAGCCCACACCTTGCGCCGGCGGGACAGCAGACGCTAGAGTATTGCACCATGTACGACGAAGGCTACACCTCGCTCGGCGGCATCAACGACACTCTCCGCAACCCGCGCCTCCGCTTCACCGACGAGAGCGGACAAGACACGTATAAGCCCGCGCATGCACTCACAGAAGATGACGAGGAGAGACTGGGTCGTGAATAAGTGCGCAGCGAGCCAGAGTGCAAGCTGTACGAGATGTCACACACGAGCTTGTGCGAGCTGCCGAAACGCAAGGGGAGAGCGTGCTCGCGGCCATGGTACTCCGAGTCACGAGGAATCCTGTCGATCACGTGTAGACTCCGGCAAATATAATGGAGCATAATGCACAGTGTGCAGGCTTTCTAGATCCATGCTAAATGGATGGAGCTGCGTTCTGACAACACGGTAGAAAAAGAATCATGAAGTTTATATGGGTGAACATAGATCTTGCCGCCGTTCCGCCGACAGCAATGTGCAAGTACATCTAGAGCATAGCGACTCCATGATACAGTCAAAGCAGATACGACCAAGATATTGAGGTACATGACTCGTGCCTAGCATAGCAAGCGCTTGCACGACCGTCTCAGCACTAGAAGGACAACGGCAGAAGAAAAAGGAATCTGGACAAGAACGACAAGCGGAGAATCATAGAGAGGAATTTATATTGTTGCATGGCAGCATGCCTTGAGGTGAAGAACTATTTAGCCATATCATATTCATGCTTGCTCTTGACAGTATCTTGCTGTTACATACTTGATCCCAACAGATCTTTCGTGGACACGTTCTCACATACCATGCTCCTGGCAGCTGACGAAAAGGAAATATATGCTGACGATGAGGGTATGTGCTGATAAATTCTGCTGCACGACTGTGATAGACCAAGCTCTTTTGTCCTCGTAGCGATGGCTGTGTCGATATTGTGCATCACATCTGAAAGACAAGGATAATGATTGAATCTTATATCAAGCTGACTAATGATATTGACAAAGTGCCGTCAATAAGATCTGGTCCGGCGTGATGTGGACGGGTGTGCTTATTCAGCACTCTGAGGAGTAGTGGAGATGTTCTCCTTTCCTGGAGCAGCTGGACCTTTTTTCGGACTTGGTGTCTTAGCTTGACGAGCTTCCTGTAGTGGCAAAGCAGGTTCTGTCTTGACAACTGCTGTGTTCTGAGCCGGGACCGCAGTCTGTGTGCAGGTGCTCGCAGTATTGGTGACGGATGCTAGACCACCTTGCATGGGCCACGTAGCTCGAGAACTGGCGGTGTTGACGATTTGCTTGTTGGCTTGAGCTTGTTGAGCCTCGCTGTGATCGACGTCAGCACGAGATTCGATGGGCCCGAGCGGTGAGCTGGGCTTGGACTTACGGAGGAGAGACAGACGTGTCAGGAGTGTAGCTGTGACCTGCACCAGCAGGAGACTGATAGCTGCCAGGACTGACGCCATCGATAGCATTCTGGAACCGTGTCAGAGTTGGCGATGGAGTGTGCTCAACGGAATAGCTGTATTCTCGACTGCGCCATGAACGTCGTTCTTGACTCTGTAACTTGAGTTGCTTTTGTGCTTTAGTGTCCGCGAATCGAAGGAACAGCTTGACTCCATCGTGTTCTGTCAGGACGCTGTGGAAGTCTCTGACGACTTGTTCCGCGACCTCTCGTGTTTCGAATCTGTAATAATTAGCATCAAGCCTAAAATCAGCAGCGAAACGACTTACCGGGCAAATCCAACCTCTTTGCTGACACCAGATGGAGTGTCCCGGCAGATCTTGGTAGAGATGGCACGGTATGGGAGGAAGTGCTTGGCAAGGTCCTGCCGCAAATCAGCAAGCAGAAAGCAAGAAGGAGATGCGGTGACATACTGCTTCGTTCCAGTCAATAGGCACGCCGGTGCAGTAGATGTTGGTTGACGCCCGGTCCTCGAGATCCTTAAGACGAGCATTCCGTGACTTCTGAGCATAGCTGGCCTGGAAGCCAAGGTGGAAGAAGCCTCTGATGCAATTCTCTGCAGATGCTGGCGAGTAGTACATGACGAAACCGAATCTACATTCAGTCAGCAACGAGGATGAATAGCCGATAACGAGGTACGTACCCTTTACACTTTCCGGTGTCCTGCTCGATGATGGCCTTGCATGACTCGATCTCGCCGAATCGAGAAGCCCATCGATGAAGGTCCTCGTCAGTAGTGTCAGGCATGAAGCCGCGAATGTAGATGTTGGTGATTCCTTCTGGGTTTTGCAGACACTTGGCCAAGCTGAGCTCCTCTTGGTTTGTCCAGAGAGCAGGAACAGCTCGTGGAAGAGGTGGATCTCTCATGACTAGCTCATCGAGGTTGACCATCTCGTAGCCTTTGTTGTCCTTGGTCTTCATGGGCTGGATTGGGCCAGCAATGTACGTCTGATTGTCGACCTGGCCCTGGTAAGGGCCGCCAGGGTAGAAATCAGAGGTCATGGCACCATTGCTGGAGTTAAAGCCAGCATTCTCATCGTTCTTGGCCCACATAGGGCGCTGGGCAGGCTCGAATTCGGCCACGCCTGGTTGGTATCCAAGGCCATTGTTGTATTGTGCCATTGCTCCCTGTGCCATGTTGTTCATGTACCCGCCGTACATGCTGTTCTGATGATATGCAGCTTGTTCATTTGGGTTTTGAGCAGGTGGGAGAAAGGCTGAGATTGGTACAGTCTGACCAGATGGAAGGACCATGACGGGGTTGCTCTGATCAATTCTACCGGCCGCTGATGGGTGCTGAGCAGTCACAGGAGATGGAAGTGCCGACTTGAGGCTGGAGAAATTTGTTAGAGGACCTTGCATGCCGCTCATGCCTGCCAAGTCTGGTTAGCAATGTCGACTATGGAAGGTAAGAGAAACTGACCGTAAGCTCCCATCGGGACTCGCTGATTGTAGTTACCGTTCATGATGGAGGTCAGAGAAGCTAGACATAAAGCATTAGCCATCGGCAGTCGACCTCGTGTCCCGTCATGGTAGAGTTGAGCGGATGGCTGCCGGGCAAAGGTCGGTCGGATATGCTGAGATGGATGAGTAGATCTATCGAGTTCGAGGGGTGGAAGAAGCGAGGGAGAAAGCTTGTGATGCCGATCTGTGCTGAACATGATGGATCCGATCGTATCATATTAAAGTGCATGCTGATGGTTTGACTTCTGGAGATGATTGGTTGGCTCACTTTGAAGTACTCACTCAACAATGCTAGTGGCACAAATCTCAGTATTGTCAGAGGTCAGCTTGAATTGGTTCTATTGACAATGGTACAAATGAGAAGCAGCAATCTTTCTGTTGTGAACACCAAGATGGTCTTGAGGATGACTGAGATACAAGAGGACTTGTAACAGCTGGTTGGTAGAAGCAAAGCTGATTGGGAAGATGTGTATGCGGTATGTTGAGGAAGAGGAAGAGAAAAGCAGAGAGAAGAGGAGAGCAGAGAATATGAGCCTGCATCTAAAATCAGTTGACGCAGGTACGACCATGCCGAGGGAAGGAAGCGCGCCTTCGAGCATCACAGCAAGGAGCGACTTACTTTGACAGTTTAGTAGCTTGCCATCCATCCATCCATCCTGCCTCCTTCCTTATACTTGGGCAAACAGAGTCTTCGAAACCGTACCTGCCGTTCCGACATCGCAAAACCAGACATTCCAGTCTTAGCCAACCCGCAGGCGTCGTCCATATATCATCATTGTAAACAGGTCACCAAAAATCTTTATGGCAAGGAGGGCCATCTGCAAAGTCATGTCACGAATTGTTGCCACCGACCGTTCACCAACAACTGCGCATAGAACTTCAAGTCTATGGATACCATACTCATACCTCCCATACGATGGTGAGTGCAGTGCCCACTGGAGAGGTGTAGGACTATAAGTGTGTATCATGGCAATACCTCAGGAGTTCGGAAATAATGAGGCAAAATCCCTCGTCATATTAGGCTCCTCGGGGGACGCTTGGTCTTTGAGCGGCGTTTCGCATGAGTCTCAATATGCCGAACTTGTCCAATGCCTTCAGGCAGAGACTGGAACGCGCTCGATCAGTCAGAACGTTTGTGAAGAGTTCAGGTCCCCGTGGAGAACGGGTTGCATCAAGTGGCTTGTCAGATAGGCAAAAGAAACTGCCCTTCTTGGGTTTTGCTCCATCCGCAGTCGTCAATTCGACGTTTAATAGGATATATGATAACGAAGACTACACGCTTTTGTGAACGGTATTGCCTTTGGAAGTATCACTATGACGGAAAGGCCAAGACCGGAGAAATGCCGAGAACACGTGCTGGCATGTGCTTTACGCGTTGTCGTCTCCTCCGGAAACAACGTCGATCTCCAACTCCGTCACTTTTTTCGAATCCGGGCCCCAGCCGCATGCAGGTAATTACACTAGATATCCATGCGATCGCAGACTCAGTATATATTGATATGATACCCAAAGCGCAATTGTATCTACTCCTATTCATTTTCACATCAGAATGAATAACACGAATATGATGCAACCAGATTCAAGCATAGACTGGGAGCAGGCAAGACATCCTCCGACTCGAGGATTACGCGTGCAAGCTAACCTTGCCCTAGGCTCTAGAGAAGCACCTGAAACTGCTCGAAGACCACTTAGGTGTATGGGATATGGTGAAGCGAGATGCGCAGCCAGGCTCTGCGATCCAATTGTTAGCTCAAAAATGCATGCATAATACACGATCAATGATCGAAGCATGCGCAAGCATAACTACCGGCGACGCCAGCGCTGAGCAGGTGCGAAACCAAACTGTTAACGGCAACCGTAAACATTCTTCAGAAGAGCCACAAGATCGCTTCGCTCCGAAAAGAGCCAAGAGGTCTAAACTGGATCCATTTGCCCTTTCTGAACCGACTAAGCCTGCCTCTACGGCACCCATTCCTCCAGTCAACGACGCGAGCGGTCTCTTCACGATCGATCCGAATCCTACAGCGATAAATGCTCTTCTCAACGACTTCGACAAAGTCTCGACATCCAAGAAGGGCAAACGACGACGTTCACAGCCGGAGCCTACTAGACCGCTCGGTGAAGAGGTGTACGTCGGTGGCGGTGCTCCTCCAGCCACGAAACGTTTCAAAACGGAGCATGAAAAGGTACTGAACTCTTCGGCTGAGGTGGTTGAAGACTACGAAAGGTCGTTCGAAGCAAAGGTTGAGCTTCGTCTTAAGCAGAAGGAGCAAGACCGACAGAAGAAAGGAATCAAGAAGAGGAAGCGCGGAAGTGATGTAGCAAGAGGAAGCGAGGATGGGCCAGCTGTGGATGGTGATCTTGTCGGTCATGATCTACGTAAACAGATACACACTCAGAAGCACGGACCAGGTCTGAAGGAGCAGATCGATATTCCCACACAGCAGAATCCAAGCACGACCACTGGTGGAAGTAAACAAGCCAACACCAAAAGACCGAGACGGGCTGCAGCAGAAGCTGCTACGGATAGTATCGAGGAAGAGCTTGCCGCAGATCCCAAAACGGGGACGAGAAGATGGGAAATAGAGACCAATGACCTTGGAGGTAATGACAAATACAATGACAACAAAAGGAAGAAACGCAAACCCAGATCCCGAAAGCCCAAGGATGCGGCAACAGGGCAGACCTAGTTCCATCGATCAGAAAGGCAGAGCTCTGTACAAAAAGGGTTCCTAATGGCTGTGTTGGCTTCTCGGAAAATGGGCGGAAGCATGACGGTACGGTGACCGGCGGTAAGATAGCTTCTGAGCTATATACATCTAAGTTGAGCTGTCGGGAGTACCACAGTGCTATGTGAGCTTAGCATGCTCACAAGGTCCATACACAGAAGCAGAAATCGGTGCCATACAAACAACCATTTGTTTTCCATGCCGATCGGCTCAAATGAACATATACTACTGAGGCGAAAACAGTCACTAACATTCACAGCATTTCTCCCATAGTGACTACCGAATAACTCCTCGCTTTCACAACCTACTCACAAATCCATCGCGATTAAGTTTGACCAAATACTCTTTGTTTATATCCTTCACACTAGTCACCCCCGCCAAACTCATGCACAACCTGAATTCATCCCCCAGCAATCTCAGACACAACGCCACACCCGCCTCCCCTTTATACGCCAATCCCCACAGTGCGGGTCTTCCCACCCACACAAAGTCAGCCCCCAGTGCCAACGCCTTGAAGATATCAGTCCCATGCCTGATGCCCCCATCGACATGCACGGGCACCCGCCCATTTACCGCCTCCACAACCTCGGGCAACGCGTCCAACGTCGCCATTGCTCCATTCAGCTGTCTCCCTCCATGGTTACTAACCACAACCCCGTCAACATTATGATGAACTGCCAAGAGCGCATCCTCGGAGGTGGCGACACCCTTGACCCAAACTTGCATCGGCGCCGCAATCTCCTTAAGCCAGGGGATGGATTCCTCCCAGCTCAGCGTCGGGTTCGGCGCATGCGTGTGGAACGTGATCGGTCCAGTGGGTGCAACTCTCTTGTCCCCGTCGTGCCATCCCACACTACTGTTTCTCCGCCTCCGAATCTTCCGCGGCGGCGACTGACCCATTGGATGCTCAGCGTCGGTCTCACCCTTTTCCTGCTCGATTTCTTCCTCGTCATCTGGATTTCCGGCGAAATTTGCGATTTTCAAGTGAGAAGGGAGTTTGAATTGGTTTCTGATCTCGAGGTTGCGACGGCCGAGGTAGGGCGTGTCGACTGTGAGGAGAACGGCCTTGTAGCCTGCTTTCTTGGCACGTTCGACGAGCTTGATGCTGTGGGCCTTCTCTTCGAAGAGGTAGAGTTGGAGGACGGTGGCGTTCTCGCCTGACTCTCCTCTTACGTCTTCGAGTGTCGATGTGGCGAAACTGCTTAGGCCCATGACTATACCAGCCTTGCGGCATGCTCGGGCGGTGGCTAGTTCGCCGTCGTCGTGCGCTAGTCTCTGCATGGCGGTTGGTGCGATGCCGAAGGGTGAGCTGTTGCGTTGGCCGAAGACGTTGACGCTGGTATCAATGACTGAGACATCTCGCAGGACCCGGGGCCGAATCCGATACTTGCCATAAGCAGATTGGTTCTCCTGGAGAGTTGAGCCGTCATCGGCGCCTTCGTTGTAGTAGTCACGGGTCTGCTTGTCCATCCTGTCTCGAGCTAGCTTCTCGAGCTCGGCGATGTTCAAGCAATTGAGGTCATATTTGGTGGCTTCTGATGCCTGCATTGAGGCAGGCTTCCTGTCGACCGTATTTGGCATTTTGGTGGAGTGTAGTGTCACTCCCTATTCGGACTTGGGTCTGTATTAGGTAAATGAGCTGTGGCAAAACCCGACAGACGTCACGCAACATTCATAGAGCTAGCTGATGTCTCGTAGAAGCTAAAAGCTGATATACAATGGGGCACGGTTGTGTTAAGCAATAGGCTAGCACGATGCTTCAGCTCATTATGGACGGCCAAATGACTACGAGAAGCCCAGTCTCGAGAAGTCCAGTCGTGAGAAGTCCGCAGCATATCTATCGCATGAAGCTCGGCTGTGAGGAAGAAGATGGATGACGTCCCAGATCGACCAGTCGAGATTGGAAAAGGCTGTTGACAGATTGAGATAGGCATGGCTCGCGGATGAGCAACCGCCTAATACCATTACCTAAGCTCATACAGGCATAGCCTCAAGAGTTGCATGTGATCAAGGCAGCTTCGTGAATTATGCTCGCGAGAGGTGCCTACAGCTGCAATTTCGCCGTTGGTACTCGTTACCTGCATTGCCTGTCCGTGGTGTTGATGGAGCCGCCACAACATGGCGGCCATGTCGCCTGTGTCATAGGACTTTCTTCCGAAGTTGGGCCCTAGTACCAAATGCAAACACCTACCTTGTAACCATGGGAGGTCTCTACAATTCTGCTGTGTCGGTATTGACAGGCTCGCAGCATACACGCTGGGTAGCAGCATGCCTTGTTTTCGCAGATGCCATTCTTTGCGCTGGAATCGTGACGAAGGTCCCATGTATATCTCCCGCTGCTTTCATGGTCAATGTCAACCAGTACCAGGGCACCCCGGCTGACATTCCGCCCTGCTAGATACCGAAATCGACTGGGAAACGTACATGATCCAAGCCTCAAAATTCCTCCCTCCCTCCTACGAAACCAAGTATAATAAGCTTACGGGCCCGACCGGACCCTGCGTCTACCCAGCCCTCCATGTATACATCCATAGTGCTCTCTACTACATTACCGACCACGGACAAGACATCAAGCTTGCGCAGGTAATCTACGCAGGTCTATATCTCTGCACCATCGCGCTTGTTCTTGCGAGCTATAGAAGAGCCGGTGCGCCACCGTGGCTACTAGTACCTCTGATTCTGAGCAAGAGGCTGCACAGCATATTCCTCCTTCGTCTGTTTAACGACTGCTGGGCCACGTTCTTCTTCTGGCTCTCCGTTTATGGCGCCACAAGGAAAAGGTGGTCTGTTATGGTCATCTCCTGGACCCTGGCGCTCGGTGTGAAAATGACGATGCTCCTCCCACTCCCAGCACTAGGCGTAATACTGGTCCAAGGAGCAGGGACCGAGCGCGCAGTTGCTTGGGGCATTGTCTCTGGGATCATGACTTTGGGCAGTGCGACACCGTTCATGGGAAGAGAAGAGACACCGATATACATTAGACAAGCATTCGATCTGGGCAGGCAGTTCATGTACAAGTGGACTGTGAACTGGAGGTTTATCCCCGAAGACATTTTCTTGTCTAAGCAATTCGCATATACACTTTTGGCTGCGCACGTCAGCGTCCTTCTCGCATCACTACACTACAAGTGGGTACGACCATCCAGCAGCGGTTTACTGCATTTCGTGAAGAAACACCTCAACTACACGACCATCGAAGAGGCGGAGCAAGACGAGATAACCAAGAGAATGACACCACAATTTGTGATGGATGCACTGCTGGGCAGTATCGTACTTGGTATGCTCTGTGCGCGCAGTCTGCACTACCAATTTTATTCTTATTTGGGCTGGGCAACGCCGTATATCATGTGGAGGAGTGGTGCGCATCCGGTGAGAGTGGTAGGAGCGTGGGTGTTGCAGGAGCTGGCGTGGTTGATCTATCCGCAGACGGAGTGGGGTTCTATCTCAGTTGTCCTACTACTAGCTTTGCAGGTTGCGAGCTCATGGGGGAGCATGCCTGGAAGCTACCCACCGGTTGTCCCTGCGGAGAAGGAAAAGAAGCACCAATGAAGCCGGTTCAGGTTGTGTCTCAGCCATCATCTTCATCCTCAGACGGCGGCATCTTGCCTACAGTTGACTCTTCCTCGTCGCTGTCGTTCGCGACCGTGGGCTTCTTCACGAAATTCTTCGGCCAGAACGGCGCTTTCCTCCAAGCCCTCTCGTCTCTTACAATATTCACAATCTCCCCATCAATCTTATTCTCCCGGTCCGCAAGTGTCTTCGTATCAACAAGGACATATCCACCGCGTTTCAGCCAAATCGTCGAGCGAAAGCGAGCCTCGAGCTCGACGAGGAGAGCCGTGCCATTCGACAGTTCGACATGGTACAAATTGTTGCCCGCGGCATTCTTGATTCGAGCAATATACTGGCCTTTGTCGAGTCCGGTTGGTGGATTCAGCGTCTCCTCGACTGTTGCTTGCAGTTTCCGGCGTGGCGGAGGCATGTTATAGAGAACGTTGAGTCAAGCAGCAGCTAGAGGGGGCGCAGCAAACGCAAGTTCGCGAACACCCAAATATGTCAAATTCGCGATATGACGTGCAGGGAGATCTGGCGCTAATTCATCAGCCTTATGGCACTTTCGCCAGGCACTCAGGCCTCTAGATACAGCAATAAATCCCAAGTCAAATCGCCGAACGAGAGGAGCTTTTGCGTCATTGCGACCGCATGAATTGATGTTTCACTACGTGCATCCGCCTACTGCAGAGATCATATCGGCAAGCAGGCGTCGCCGCATATGATTTACCTACGGACCCGCAGCATCTGAAGATGCAGATCGTTCTTTCACAGTTCCTCAGGTCCAGACTTTGTAGCGGAAGATGCTCCGTAGCTGCCAACTGGCTCACATAATCTCGCTGAAGGTCCCAACGGTGGCAGAGGCTTGTCCCCGCGCCAGTAGGAACTTTTGAAGCATACTTGTCCCATTGTGGAAATTGTAGATAATGACCATCTCACAAACAGCGCCAGTACAGCGGGACGCCAATATCATCCACATATCTTGCCCCCAAGACCACTATCTCTTGTTCATGGGTGTACGTATGCGCCAAGCCTCTGATATGTGTCCGCGTATCAGTACCTACATGACTTACGGCTGCGACAGTGTTGCTACATTTGATACACCAGAGAGGCCTCGGAGCACATTGTATTGCAAGTCCTGCCAGCTTGGAATAGCTTCTGGTCAGGCCGCAGATTTCTGTTTTCCCTCGTGGTTTCAGCTGCCGACCCCAACATTCGACACAAAGTAGTAGAACGGGAGGCACTAAATCATAACCCTTATCGCTAAGAGCTTTGAAGGCGCCTCAGGCACGACACCTAGGTATAATCTGACCCATCGTCGCCGGCCAAACTTTACCGACATCTGCGTCAGCCAAGGGCTTGCCAACCTGCCAAGAGTCTCGTAGCCAAGCCATTCTCGAGGCCAATCGTGATAGCACGCGCGCAGCAGCCGTCGGCTGTGAAACCTTTCTCAATAGTCTTGTAGCAAATTCTCCCGGTGGCCACAACGGTCGTTCTGTTTGGTTTCTTCGCCGATGGTCTCGTCCGCTTTGCCGTTTTTATCCTTGTCTGCCTAGACTTTCCAAGACTTCCGAAGTCTCGTCGCCGCACATGGCTGCTGACCCATACTGGTCACCTGGCACTGGCCTGAGAAGCCGCAGTTCGCATGCGTCCCATCAATTACCTTCATCTCGTCGCATACGATGCAATGATCGACTTTTCCGATAGTTGACACCGAAGCCTATATACAGACTTTACCTTCACAGGGTGATCCTAGAGCGGTGTCACGTTCTATGAGGTCACAGGCGCCTCAGCTGCATTTCGACGTATCACGGCACAAGAAATGTTCTCTTGGGTTTTCGCTACCAAGAACTTTAGATTTCCTTGGCTACTGGAGGCCTCCACTACGACATTGCTTTCCTTCAATCAAGGTTTATGATTTGCCCGTATCTGGTGTCAGCCTTTCTTGTCGCTCCCCACCTGTACCGCTTCCTCTTCATGACGCCCCAGCCCGATCCTCGAATCGGTCCTTGCGTGGGAGATGGAGAACGAGCTCATCAAGCATTTCATGTAACAAGCTCCAAGCTGTCTTGTCCGATGTTCGCCATGCACTGTGCGGAAGTCAAAGTGCTGACATGTTTATATACTAAGCCATGTCCACCCAGATTGCTGGGCTCTTTAGCCTTCATTTTTCACCAACCAAACCAGAATTGACACTATGGGGAAAGATCCGAATCCTCTCGATGGCCATGTGTCAGGTCAATCTAACAAGCCTATGTCAAAGCCAGCGCATAGCTTGAGCTTCGAAGAGGTTATCAAAGAGCTCGGTGTTAACGGCAACGATGGCCTCAATCCTCAAGAAGCAGAATCTAGGTTACAGGAATTCGGAAACAACGAACTCGACAATGGACCAGGTGTCAACCCCACCAAAATCCTCATCAGACAAGTGGCAAATGCTATGATGTTGGTGCTTATCCTCGCCATGGGTGTGTCCTTCGGTATTCAGTCTTGGATTGAAGGTGGTGTGGTTGCCGCCATCATCATCCTCAACATCATCATAGGATTCATGCAAGAATATTCAGCAGAGAAAACTATGGACTCGCTACGATCGCTTTCTTCACCAACATCGCAAGTCGTTCGAGATGGAGACCAGCTTACGGTTCCAACAATTCAAGTCGTGCCTGGTGACATGATTGAATTGAAGACTGGTGACACCGTCCCAGCTGACATCCGTCTTCTCGAAGTCATGAATTTCGAAACCGACGAGGCTCTACTGACAGGTGAATCACTTCCAGTCACCAAAATATCAAATGAATTATTTCCCGAAGATACTGGGCCAGGCGATAGATTAAACGTCGCATTCTCATCAAGTACAGTCACAAAGGGTCGCGCTAAAGGTGTGGTCTTTGCTACTGGCATGTTCACAGAAATTGGTACGATCGCAGCAGCACTTCGAGGTACAAATTCGCGAGTCAGAGAGCCCAAGAAAACTCCGGACGGAAAAGTGAAACCACATCGTCAAGCTCAAGCCTGGGCTTTGACAGGTGGCGATTTTATTGGCCATTTTCTCGGTGTGAACGTCGGTACACCTTTACAACGCAAGTTGTCTCAGCTCGCTATTGGTCTCTTTGGGATCGCAGTTGTCTTCGCGATTATTGTGCTCGCTGCCAATGATTTCACCAACAACCAAGAAGTTATCATTTACGCTGTGGCGACTGGTCTTTCCATGATCCCTGCCTCACTTATTGTCGTACTGACAATCACGATGGCAGCAGGAACTAAGCGAATGGTCGAGAGGAACGTCATCGTTCGAAAGCTCAACGCTTTAGAAGCTTTGGGTGCTGTCACCGATATTTGCTCTGACAAGACCGGTACACTCACCCAAGGCAAGATGGTAGCCAAGAAAGCGTGGATTCCCGCCAAAGGTACTTACTCTGTCGGCGAATCTGGTGAGCCATTCAATCCCCACGTGGGCGATCTCCACTACGCGGAGAGTGGCCCTGGCGACGACGATTCGCTCGACGATGAAATTCCACCTGACTTTGGTGGCGCCCAACCCTATGAAGATCTCCTCAAAGACAACGGTCCGCTCGAAGAGTTTCTCAAAGTCGCATCTCTCGCCAACCTCGCTACGGTGTACAAATCTACTGAGCACGAGGGCTGGACCGCCCGGGGTGACCCTACCGAAATTGCAATTCAGGTCTTCGCCTCTCGCTTCGACTGGAATAGACGCAAGAAGGTCGAAGGTGAAGACGCTGAGTGGAAACTGCTCACAGAGTATCCCTTCTCCTCCGACGTGAAGAAAATGTCTGTCATCTTCCAACAAAAGGGCTCCGAGAAGCCAATCGCCTTCTCTAAGGGTGCGGTCGAAAGAGTCATCGAGGCTTGCGTCAACATCGACATGAAAGGTGATGGCCAACCAGAGGAGCTTACAGAAGACATCCAAGAAGACATTCTGGCCAACATGGAAGCTCTGGCATCTCAAGGTCTACGAGTGCTTGCATTTGCCAGCAAAACGTACACCGGTCCAACCGGCCAAGATGACCGTGAACAGGTTGAAAAAGAGCTCACCTTCCGTGGCCTGATTGGTCTGTTCGACCCACCACGTCCAGAATCAAAAGGTGCCGTCAAGAACTGCCACAGAGCAGGAATCGGTGTCCACATGCTTACTGGTGACCATCCTGGCACCGCTCTCGCCATCGCCAAACAGATTGGTATCGTCCCCGAAAAGCTTAGCTCTGTCAGCAAAGAAATGGAGTCCTCAATGGTGACGACAGCATCGCAATTCGACAAGCTTACCGACGAAGAAATCGATAACTTACCCGTCTTACCGCTGGTCATTGCTCGTTGTGCACCAAATACGAAGGTACGCATGATTGAGGCGCTACACAGACGCGGGCTCTTCGCAGCCATGACAGGTGATGGCGTGAACGACTCGCCGTCTCTCAAGCGAGCAGACGTGGGAATAGCAATGGGCCAAGCAGGTTCTGACGTCGCAAAGGATGCGTCCGATATCGTGCTCACGGACGACAACTTCGCATCTATCCTCAACGCCGTGGAAGAAGGTCGCCGTATCTTTGATAACATCCAGAAATTCGTGTTGCATTTGCTAGCACAGAACATTGCACAAGCATGCACACTTCTCATTGGTCTTGCATTCAAAGATGGAAACAACCTTTCTGTGTTCCCTTTGTCGCCTGTGGAAATCATGTGGGTTATCATGATCACGTCCGGTCTCCCCGATATGGGTCTCGGTCTCGAAGTCGCCGCGCCGGATATTCTGGAACGACCACCACAAAACCTCAAGCGGGGTATATTCACGACTGAACTGCTCATCGATATCACAGTGTACGGACTCTGGATGGCGGCTCTTTGCCTATCATCTTTCTCACTGGTAACCTACCGATGGGGCAACGGCATCGAAGGTCTCAATTGTAACGACGCGTACTCGGACGCTTGCGACACAGTCTTCAGAGCACGAGCAACGACATTCGTGTCCATGACTTGGTTCTCGTTGTTCTTGGCATGGGAACTCATCAACTTCCGTCGCTCATTCTTCCGAATGCAGCCTAAGTCCAAGCTTGTCTTCACCCAGTGGATACACGACATCTGGCGAAACAAGTTCTTGTTCTGGTCTGTTATGTTCGGATTCGTCTCCATCTTCGTCATCCTTTACGTACCCGTCATCAACCATGAAGTGTTCAAGCACACCGGCATCTCGTGGGAATGGGGTATTGTTATCATTGAGGCTGTGTTGTTCTTCGGTGGTATTGAGGCATGGAAGTGGGGCAAGAGGTTCTTCTATCGACAGAGGGCGAAGAAGATGGGTGGTGGAAGAGCGAGAAGATTGTCGAGCACTGTGTTCGATGGATATGCTGGGATTACGCCTGGTGAGCCGGATCCGATAGCGAGAAGGGCTTCAAGGGCATCTGCGAGCTCGGTTGGAAGCACGACTGAGCAGGGGAGTGATGAGGACAGGCAGAGGGCTGATGAGAAGGCTGCACAGACAGTTTAAGCTTCGTTGTTCATATTCATGGCACTGGTGTTTGGGAACAGAAGTACTGCGGATGATATCCTGTTAACATGAGATATGCTCACGAACCAGTAATAACCATATTCTTTCTGTCTCTATCTTATGCTTTAGGCTCGTGCAATATTTCACGCAGCTCCTGTCGGGAAAACAGCGTGACCACCATACTTGATTGAATTCGTGCTTAATTCGTACTCAAGACAGGTATGGTGAGGCTCTCGGAGGAACATGACTGTAACCTTGGCGTGCTTCTTGCCACGTGATCGTGACGTGAGGGGCAAGACCCGGTATTCGGTGGGTATCGTCGGCCGGAAAAGCAAAAAGAGTCATATACGACAAAGCACAAATTGTGCCCCAATTCTCCCGCAGAGATTCCAGACCTTCTCAATATGAGAAGCCGTTAGGGTCTTATAGTGTAGCGGTTAGCACATCGGATTCTGATTGAAATATCTGAATCTTCCGGTAACCCCGGTTCGAATCCGGGTAAGACCTACCCCAATGGTTACCCAACAGTTGTTAACAGCTGTCATTCATTTTTTGTTTTTTGGCTTTTTGGTGTTTTCCATCTAGAAAATTTATCTATTCAAGCAAGATATAGTTCTTCGTGCATTTGAGTTGTCGGGATATGCCACAGCCCACTTAGAGTCGTCCAAGACATGAGATCGTTTTCTTTGGGGTCTGAGATCTCCCAAGACTCAAACTGGCATATATTGCTGAAGACCCGTGATACTGCCCTACAGAAATGCAAGTGCAGTCTCGAAACTGAGTGCAATTTTGAACGACAGTGTCGATGGAGGACTAATCGAACGCGGTGTACTATGGTGAGCAACAGCGCAGGCGACCCTGAACAGTGGGAATGATTAAGCTGGTAATTCTTCTACCTCTTGAGCTGTGGGTGAGCTGCATCGCTTGCAAACATCTTGATGTCGCTCGTGAGACTTGGTCTTTCTAAGGGTTGTTGGAGCTCGTGTGGATGGTCTGCTTGATGCGGACGACATCGCTGTTTACAAACAGAGTATCTCGTGTCCGGTACAAAGAGGTCATCTTGTACAAATGGAGATCTCATATTGATCGTATTGGTGCTCAGCGTACGGAGAACAAGCAGAATGGTGCTGTTGGAGGCCAGCGAGGCCGCCGGAATGCTTTGTACCGGTGCCGGGTCTCAGGCATTGATAATACGGTTGCGCACTCTAAGCTGTGCTGACGCGGCACCATGCAGCTAGCTCGTACAGTACTCGTATTCTTCTATCGTCAAACACATCGATCAATACCCGTCTATCGTTTATTTGATATCGAAAAACTCCTTCTGCTCCATAACTGGCGCTCCAGAGCCCCAATCTACCGCCACACTTTCATTCTCTCCTGTGATCAGTCTGCCATTGTTGAACAGCTGAAACCTCAAATCCGCCGAACCGGCGACCAGTTTCAGATCGAACTCAGCAAGTTCGTATTTTTGCCCTAGCTGCCACCAATGCGCGTTCATGGATATCCTGTCGATGAATCTTAAGTCTGCCTCGACGATACACAAGGTCTTCACACTCTGCGAAGTCAAGTCGCCCGGCAGGCTATCTCTCTTCTCAGTTGATATGACGAACTGTGCTCTCCAAGGCCGGCTCAGCTGAGCTTTCTGCAATTTCGCCCGGACATGCTTGGACACACCATTCTCGTCGATATGGTCTCCCTATGGAGATAGTCAGCACATTTAACACGACCCTGCCGGCCAACATACCTCTCTGATTAACCACTCTATTTGATTCAGTGCCCACTGCTTCTTATCTCGCGGATCCTTGTATATCACCTGGTTGCGATGTCTTTGTGGATCATATCTCTGATTCACGACAACACCATAACTCACACGAGCACGACGGTGCATAATGGTCTTCGTCTGCTGGCCTAGCTCCTGCGCACGATCTGTTACCAGCCCCAGCACAACTGCGAGCTGAGGATCTTCGGCAAGCAACATATGCATGCCTGCAGTGTTTGACAAGGTCGCTCCAGCACCGAACTGGAAGTACTGCTTGATCTGGTCACGGACATATTGTGACGAACCTAATCCGCCTGAAAGTACTAAGTAGGACACCCGTTCTCCTGGCACAATTGTCTGCAAAGATACGAGCTGCTCCGTTAGCAAGCGGATCATGGCATCCACTTGCTCGTCGAAAAGATTTTGCAGGATGGTCTGGGATATTGATAGTCGCGAGTTCTGGATATCTGCTGGTGGGTAATTTGTGCCTGCTGGCATACCAGGAATCTCAAGGACCAACGCGGGCAGATTGGCTGCACTGGTACCGAAGGTACATTTAAACCGCTCGAAACGACCTTGCATCATCTTTTCCGCAACATCCTGCGGCGATGCGGTTAGCAGATGTGCAGCTTTGATGAGACGTTGCTCGAGATACTGTTGCACTCTGATATCGATAAGTGCTGACCCGACTGCTGCCCCTTCGACTTTCGAAAGGGGTTGGAGCTTGATTGGCTGTCCTTTGGCAGACTTGAGCTTAAGAATATTGACATCGGTCGTTCCACCACCAGCATCACAGATGCAGATCACGTCATCTCTCTGAACATAGTCAGCAACCACATTGACAGCTGCTGCTTCTGCTTCTGTCAAAGTGATCTTCGCTATATGCCGTGGACCATCTTTGCCGAAGCCTGCCTTCCTGATGATGACCTCAAGGTCATGAATTAACGCTGGGTTGCGCCATGTTGTTGGCACGCTGAAGATGAATTCCACCGCCATCGACCCGAAATCTGGAAATCGGGCACTGAAAAAGCCTATGATGTGCGCGTGGATCAGCGACAAGTAATCGCGATAATATCGCTGAGCGTCAGCGTTGGTAATACCGTCAAAGTCATCACGGTACTCTGGGTCGAGATATAGCTTGAAGAATTCCTGGATCTCAGAATCAGGGTCGTCAAAATCACAGTTGAAGCCCCAGCCTTTGAAGCCACTGGTCCGCGTTGAATAGGCTATGCGGCTTGGGACCTTGTTTGCCACCTCAGACACGATCGCTCCCCATTGCTGAAATCTCTTCACGTTGTTCCAGGGAGCAGTACAGTACGCGACACCTACTAGGTCAGTCTGAGCGAAGTAACCACTACAGGCTCTGCATACCTGTCTGGGTCATGCCAAAATCAATGCCAACAACGACATCAGGCGTTGACTCAGGTGTCATCTTCGATTGTCGTCAACCTCAATATCTCGGCTATCGATCTCCTCCTCTCGAGCCCATATACTCACTCCACCGATAATGCTCGTCACTTCAAAGTTGGTGAGCCACAACGAGGTGGAGGACAGCCTCAATCGACTTTGAGGTACGATTTCGGAATCAGGCTGAGCAGCTTCTTGTCTTGCATGATCAATATGCGGCACAGCATGTCTTGAGATACGATTGCTCCACATGAGGTTGGTCGAGCCATACGAGGGGACGAGCTCCGAAAGATTTGGGGGTTGGCTGCATTAGTAGCGGCAACTACGACACGTTGCCGTGCATACGAGGCAGGACCACCGGGCTAGATCCTCATCTAACATGGGACCGATGACAGTTAGCATGTCTGTGCAGCACAAAAACGCCACTAATATGCGGCAGCAGGCCCAGGGGCGTTGTTTGCTAGCTGCATAAAACCCTGAGCACCCAGCTTCAGGTGGACCCATTAAGCCGTTTCCTTATTCGGAAAGCCAGCATGCCGCTTCATGGCTTGGGAACGCTGCCACACTGTGCATAGTTCTTCACGATTTCCCTCACTTCAGCCTAACATCTGTCTCTGTTCCACGACACCTCTTGCAGCCACAGTTTTGGTGCAACTTGTTGATTTTGTGAGCAGGAAGATGTCGACGACTCTACCTAATGGTGCTTTTCGATGCACACCCGACTTCAACGGCGCGTCTGCGGACATCTGGTGCACTTACAACGCCAATATCACCAGTAATGTTAACATCTACACACAATCCTCCGGTGCTCCTGACCCACCTGTTGCAGCGAGCACGTCCGCGACGGCTACTAGTGGTGTTGTAGAGTCGACGCTGGGCAGCTCAGGTGTGAACAACACCATTACAAGTGCTCCTGCAACTATTACTCCTACCGAGGCGACGTCTTCCACTTCGAGCGCAAGTGCTGCGACCACATTTCAGCAGTCTACAGCAGGTGGCAAAAGTAGTGTGAGTACCAGCGCTCTTGCTGGAGCGGCAGTGGGCTGTTTCCTCGCCGGGGTTTTGATCGTGGCCTTGGTGTCTTTCTTCTTGTTCAAGAGACGAGCAGGGAGATCAACGTACACACCGCGGGGGGCCTACATTCCCAGCGCCGATCCAGCTTATGGAGGCGAAAAGGCCACTCCAATGGTCTCTGTGGCAGCCCTTGGTGGCTTCGATTTTCTTCCGCAGCAGGCAGCCGACGCTGAAGTTCGAACAAAGCTGTCAACAGTAACTGACCAGATCGACCAACATGTCGAGAATTTCTATACCCACCAAAGTATCGCGCTGAATGTCAACCTCAAATCCGAGCTCTTGCGTTTTGAGACGTCACAGCTCCCTCAGCCGCTTGCTGCTTGCTTCGAAAATGCTGCCAACCCTACGGTATTGATCAAGCATTGTTTGGCCTTCCACATCTTCAACCTCACGATTGCACCTGGTGAAGGCACTCAACCTCTCCTGCCTCCTGAGCTTGCGGGCACGGTTGCTGCAGTCTACAACAAAGCGCTGTCGCAGTCTGCCTCGAAAGGTACGTTCATCCCCTTTCCGCGTGTTTTCACTTACTAAAGGTTTTATAGATGTTCTTGCTGCGTTCAGCTCCTGGAAAACACTCACCAAATATTTACGCCCTGACCTCACGCGTGCTTCCTCTTCCTCACAAAACAACGCTGAAAAGACCGCACGCATCGCATCCCACTTCACCGCCGTTTTCTCGCCCTGGTCAAACCCACAGTACTCAAACGAGCAGCGAGATCGTCATCTCACAGAGCTCATCAATCACGCAATGCAGACCGCCGTCTGGCTATTTGGTCAGCCTGACACTTTCAAGTTCGATTGGACCACGCCTGCTCAAGATACCAGACGAGGCGCTGTGGGCAGGAATCTCAGGAACGTGGTGATTGTGCCAGCTGTATCCAAGGTGACTCACAATGGTGCGAAGCTCGGTGGCAACGGCCAGAACGTGCTCAGCCCTGTCATTAAGGCTTTTTGAGGCATCCGTGCAAGCCCTGATCGTTGTTGGAGAGCAACTATTTCCTGGTGCCATTGGCAACTCGACAGACTTAATATGCTAGATGTGTGACAATGAGGTCTTTCACATTCTACATAATCTTGAGATACGCACGTCTTGCTTCTTTGCCTCTGCGTAGGCTGAATTGTGCACCGGCGACGGGAGTCGTAATTTCGCAAGTCCGGCAGGGACTTCCTTTAGCCGCAACAAATGGCAAAGCAGTGACCAGACTTGCTATCAATAACAACTCTTCTGAACGCTTACAGGCGCCGTAGCCTTGACCTATTGCAGGCAACGGGCAGGAAAATTCCATCCGAGACATGCTGTGGCTTAGACGCCGTCCCAGACAACGCCTCAGTATCCTCGTCGGGAAATCACAAGCCCGGCCGGAGGCTGGCACTGTCCGCTAGATGTACACCGGGATAATGTGGGGGCGGCCTAGGGCGCTACCTTTAAACTGCGGGCAGAGTTTCAAATCTTATGATGACCCACAATCTCAGCCTGATCTTGCAATATGTAATTTTGTTTCCCATCGAGGCGTTGAAACTGACACCGAATGAGCACGAGGCCATATAGCAGCTCTCACGGTGCAGGTCGAGTGTTTTGAGCGTTCTAAGGACAGACGTTTGCGAAGAAAAGCACAATCTACATTCTGATTTACATTAGGCGCAGCCACATACACACTATGGACGCAGGATCCATGAAACTGTACTCGTAGCGCGAACGCCACTTGTCGCTAAACGCGAGTCAAGCTTGCAATTCTTCACGAGCGAAAAGACATCTGATCCTAAAGCGGCGCACATTGTGTCCAGACCAAATGCTACTGGCACGAGGCAGACGCGAGTTAACCGTACCACGAGCATGGCGCACCATGTGGAGCAGACCTTGAGACCCCATCTCTCACGGCTCGATCTTGCTGTCGACTAGCTCCGACGACTCTGTCGGCGGAACAAGCCGTGCGACCGCCTCTCGACCTTCGCATCATGTCGTCTGATGGTGGCTCGTTGCCTTCCGTGACGCCAGATTTCGTGTACATAGTCAAGATAGGTGACTATCAACATGTCTTGCGGCCAGCCGACCACAAGTCATCCGATGATTTAAGTTTGGCGCGTCAAGCGGTCACCAATATCGACATGGCACGAAACTTGTTGACCGAGCGGGGTCCGTTCCTCCTTTCAGAAAGGCAACACAAAATGGACGAACTCATTTGTGACACTGAAGAGGCAATGAACAGAGTTATTAAGCTCCTTCAACCAGCTCGAGTCGAACAGGTGAGTGAGGAGAGTATCCGTGTCAACACCAAAAATGCCTGGGTTCTAGAGGATGGGCCGAAATCTGCAGCGACCTTTGCAAGATTGCAATCCACTCACAACAAACTGAAGACTGTCCTCCACGACTTGAAGAACATCGAGGCTACAGCACAGCTTGACACTTGCGAAGTTCGGGCCAACGCGATCATTGGTCGACCTTCTTCCTCGCAGTCCGAGCAGACGACCTCGTCCTCTGCAGCTAAAGGACCGATGATGCAGCAACAGAGCCCGAACAACCTACTTGCGTGGAAGCGCAATCGACATCGACAATCTAGGCAGACCTTGAGCAGCATTGGTTCTTCAGTTAGTGGTGTTGCAACTGATGACCATCTGAGTACCGATTTGCGAAGTCCTATGAGCGGCCAAGGAATGACGGTAACGGGGCTTATGGATGGCTCTCGGCGACAAAATCGAGACCAGACGTCAAGCGGTAACAGCCTGCTCCGTTTTGGCGAAGCACGCGACGACGTCTCTGATGTCTCGTTGGGCAGACTTTCGGTGATCCACGAATTGGATGGTACTTCGACGCTTATGGTCAAATCTACGGAAAACAGGTCGAAGAGCGTGGATGGTGAACCAGAAACAGCAGAAGTGATCAATCATCGCCCGCAGGAAATACATCCTCCTGGGAAGACGAAGCCGAGTCTTGATGGACATGGAACCACGAGATCAGCTACAGCGGTAAATATGTCGAGAATAGCGCCGTCATCGCCCAATCAGGAACCGGCAGACGCGTCCTCAATATTACAATATGCCAGAGGCATAGATGGAGAGACATTCGCTGACTATCGAGAACGGAACAAGCGAGAAAGAGGATCTCGGCAGGAGCCACAAGCAGAATCACAAATCCCGCTTTCAACCTCCCCGAAAAAGCTAGCAACACCATCACGGCAAGAGGCCCAGGGAGCCGAACCATATCGTGCGTCTCCTGAGGACCCCAGTACAACTGCTGAGGTCTCCCATAAAGACGCACTCACAGCTCATCACAGAGAGTCGCAGCAATCAGCAGTCCAACACACCACACAAACGCCAGCAGTGTTACGAGACAGATATTCTCCGCAGAGTCGTAAAGACTTTTCGCAGCTCAACGAGTCGAATGCCTCAGAACGCAAGCCAACCATGAACCAAAAGCAGGCTCCCCATATCGGTGGCTCTAGGACTGATTCTTCTGTTCCGAGCATGGAGCCCAGACACCCTGCAGCAGATGCTGACCGTCCGCAAATTGCTGGAGTAAGCACGTCCCAATATTTGCGCAATACTATGCCTATACACTCTGCAAATGGGCCGATATTCTCTCCTTCACGTACCCAAAACTCGCCTCAGGCACAGACAGCCGCCTCTACGAGACGGGAGACAGAATTTTTTATGAATGCGCAGGCGCAATCAGCGGTAAAAAGCCATGAGATCTTTCGAATCGACCCTGAGCTGGCAAGACTCCCTTCCCTGCTTCGCGCCGGTCAAAAAAGGGCGATCGAAGGCTTTGCCACCATATCCTGTGTCAGAAGCAGGCTCAGACCATGCTGACGAAGATCAAGTCTCGGAGCTTCCCAGGCTTCAGCAGATACGAACCGAAATGGATCGTCCGACCACTGCTCCTCCGATACCGCTGCCGCGAAAAAGCTGCTTGTGGTGGCTGTGCGCTCGGGTGCTCTTCGGCAGAGATACTCGATCTTCGGGAAGATCCAGGCGATGAAGGAATTTGGACCGACAAACTATGTAGAGAAGCGGAACCGTGTGTAGGAAGAGTCAGGTTTGAGCGATTCTCTGATGGCAAAGGCGATGGTGATCTCGGTGATTGCGAAAGGACCGAGTCACACTCCGTGTGGCAGACTTGTCTTCCATATTTGCCTCCCAGTCAAAGCTTCGACTCTGTTTTGCCCCATCTCGTTCTCTATGTCTACAAGCTTCTCCAGCGAAGCTCTGTCCTCGGGTGCCAGGATGCGGGGTTTCCTTGGTTAGATCCATGCAGGAGACAACTCACTTGCCCAACCCGCCACCACCACCATGCCCACCTCGTCTCCCGTTGCCAAAAGCCTTCTTCTTGACCACCCCTGTACCCGCAGGTTTTGGATTCAACAGATCATGACTCCCATCCGATCCCTCCTTCGCAGCAGGTCGTTGTCTTCGTGGCGGTGGTCGCGCAGTCTGTGCCCCTGTACTACTTGGCCCGCCCCCAGCCGCGTAATTAAATCCCGGCACACCCTTCAACCCCATCTTCCCAATTG
>Ga0115847_100017_pt1 | contig 32374 bp, 28 predicted proteins | sample InSIn5SAF170_FD_83861 | JGI IMG/M metagenome (GOLD analysis project Ga0115847, IMG submission 83861)
ATTTAGCGGCGTGCGAGAGAGCCTATACTGCTCGACTCACCTTTATTTTGTCCGTAAGTGATTCAAAGTTTTCTTGTGCTGTCGCCTTCCAATCTTGTGCCTGTAATTTTGCTTCTTTGAAGTTGACCTCCAAGTCTCGAGCAGTCTGGGACATTTGACGGCGTAACTCATGCAAGTCGTCATAAAGAGCTGTTGTGAACTCCTCCATCATTCTGACGAAGCTTTTCTGAAATTCAAGTGCCTGATCTGTAACACATCAGTATCAGGCACGCTTGAAGTCATGCTACTGTACCTTTGCCGGAGTCTACGCTTGCACCGCGACATAACAGTAAAGAGGAGTCACGATAACTCAGCCAGGTATTCCAGTGTGAGTGATCCTGGCCAAGACCTTCGAGGCACCTTTCGACATCTTTGGGACTTACGGTAAGTTTCCCTAATCCACGAAGAGCATCCTCCAATGCAGAACTTCTGAAATGCGTGCATGCCTTAGGTATATCGAATTTTGCTCGTTCCATATCGCACATTGCTAAGCTTGCAGCAAAAGTTTCTACGTGGCGTCTTTGCATTCTGTCGCTAGCAACCTGGTATTCGTGCACGTCAAGATCTTTCATACCCTGACAATTTTTGACAAGGAGTTGCGCTGCCATACGATGGCAGATCGGCTTCTCTTCTAATCGTTTGATCTCCAGAAGTGCCGCCGCATAGAAGTGAGGTTGTGGGCGCGAAGATTCTAGTATCTCGCTCGGGCTGATCTGTAGAGGCTCTTGCATGTTATTTTTGAGCTCTGCTTGATATTAGCTTAATTCATGGCTATCTTTTGCAGCCCTCACCTTTGACGGTGACAGCAGGCTTATTGAAGAACGAGAGCTTGGAAGCATCGATACAGAGATTTAAAGAGTTCAAGATGAGGAAGCGTATGAGATTCATCTTAGAGTATTCGAGAATACACGACTGAGCACAACAGACGATCGTTGGAACAGATATGTCTCCGATTTGATGCTTCCTGATTTTTGTTGTTCAAACACAAGAAACCGGGTCGAGGAAGACGGAAGGACGTGGGAGCGCGTTTTATACAGCGACGGCTCTGGAAGATATCTGATGTACTATGAGAGAACTGCGGCAGAGATGTCCAATTGGCAAGAGTTCTGAAGCCTTCTTGCAGTACAACCTAATAAGTTGAAAATGTCTTAACTAAATGAAGCTGAGAATATCGCAACGCAGGAATGACGATCGTTGTTGTGGTATGCAGTTGAATATTAGAATTAAGAAGCTCGCGAAAATAATTTAATAAAGGTAAGAGTGTTGGGAGGGAAAGAACGTTGGAGGTAAGAAGTGGAAGATATCATAAAGTAAAGTGAACATATAAAAGGAGATATGCTCGAGAGTAACAGAGTCGACTGGAGACGTGTTGAAGTACGATCTTAACAGTACCTGAGTTCCAAGTTCGAAATCACAGACTGTATAGATCGAGAGGTATAGTGGACATGTCAAGAAGGCAGGCCAAGGTGAGGTTTGGGTTGAAGTAAAGTGAACTGCACTAGATCAATGACGGGTAAGTCAAAGAGCTACTTAAGAATTACACAAGGGAACAAAAAGAAGAAATAACCTCGATTCGATGACTACACAGAGTGGACACTACAGTTCTGCTTCTATAAACCAGTACTAGCAATCAAAGATAAATATTAAACTGCAAATATAATTTTCTTGCTCCTACAGTCAAGCTGTAATGACCATATCGAAATATGGAAGAGAATACTTCAGATTTCTCAGGTCCATGTTATGTGACTATCTCATGCTCGTAACACTTGTTATGATCTGTTAAAAGTTTGCAAGATGTTGTCGTCTCAAACTCAATCCTTTTCCAAAGAGATTCCCATATGGTCACGTGAACACGAACATCTCAAAAAGTTCCCAAGCTCTACCTACAATGCATCTCCAACAACAAATTTACACGCGCAATGCTCTCCACCACCAGAACAAGCTGCCTACGGCAAGCGATAAACTCTACCTCCTCATCTACGACCTCGATACCGACCTTTCTTGTTCCCTCAATTGCGACACGTCCCTTCTCCTCATCGCAACCATGCGCATCACAAATTGGACGAGCACCATTATCGATTCCGCCAGAAGTCAAGTTCACTGTCTTGCCGCCGAAAGTTCCCAAGCATGGACCGATATGGCCGAATCCAGCAAAGGCAATTGTGCAAGTTGAGGGACCTTTAGGTATGTGTGCTCCAGGCTGGAAAAGAGAAAGCATGTGCTGATGGAATGGGAATGATAGGCGAGATGGAGATGACGATTCCGCCATTTGTAAAGGTTGAGCATGATGAAGCGTCGAGGAAGGCATACGTGTCTGTAGAGGATAAGGAGGTCAAGAAGCAGAGGGAGATGTGGGGTGCGTTCTCCTTCCACAATATCCTTCCCTACGATCACTAACGTTCTCAGGAACAACCCGCGCCTACCTTCAAAACCACATTTTGGGTGTTTCAGAAGGCCACACTGCCATCCTACGTCTCGTAGGTGTAGGTTACAGAGCGACAGTCGAGTCGAGCGCAACAACCGTGGAACCTGCCTTCCCTGGTCAGCAATTCGTGCACTTGAAGCTAGGATACTCGCACCCTATCGAGATGCCTGTACCGCAGGGTGTCAAGGCTAGCACGCCGCAGCCAACGAGAATTCTGATTGAGGGCTGTGAGAAGGAGGTGGTTTTGCAGTTTGCAGCGGCGATAAGGAGATGGAGAGTTCCGGAACCATACAAGGGGAAGGGAATATTTGTGAACGGGGAGACTATCAAGTTGAAGGCCAAGAAGATTAAATAGATGAGATGGAGTTGGCATGTGATGCGGTGTGGTGGTTACATGCTTGAGCTGGGAAGTGGGCTTGTGAACGTGTTGTATAATAGATGTATACTTGTGGATGTACAACATACAGAAACCAGAAAGATCATGATAGAATTATGACATGTAAAACAGAGCAATTTTCGTCTTCAATTGTTGATTAAGCTTGATAGCCCAATATCGTTTACACAGTCAAACACATTTATTTGTTTCTGGAGTATAGAACTCCATACGCATGTACCGGCGTTTTACGATTGTTTTTGATGCTTATCATCACCCAAAGGATGTTCCTCCGCCAGCAACTTCGACTTATGTCGACAGTATGTTGCTAGTCAAGCATGAAACTATATCGTTCTCGCCAGTTGGGGAAGAGTTCTGGTCTACAGACGACGAAAGGTTTTACTTCTTCTTTGCCAAAACCTCCTTGACAACCTCCAACACTCGCCCATGAATAGCAGCAGGTGCGGCAACAACACCCTTGTTCTCCTTCAACGTCCTCCCGTGACTGAAATCCAATCTTCGTCCAAGAGTATCAGTAACCTCACCACCGGCCTCTCTCACAATCAAATCACCAGCAGCGTGATCCCAAATCTTCTCCTGATAATCCGCTCTTACCGGTAATCTCAAGTAGATATCACCTGCACCTCTCGCAAGCGAACCATATTTCGCTTGAGAATCCATTCTCACACTTGGCTTCTTGATACCTAGCTTGGTAGCGATATCATGCTGATCACCATGGCTGGAGTGACCCGCTTCAACACTTTCGCAGAAAGTAGCCTGCGTGAGGTCTTCGACATGTGAGACACTGATCTTGGAGCTGTTCTTGTCAAGTCCAGCTGAGGTCAACGGACGACTGGTGGCTCCTTGACCTTGAACAGCAGAGAAGAGAACGCCTTTGCCTTCTGAGTCGGTCTGGTCTGCACCAATGTTTGCATCTAGGGGAGCTTTGTCGTCAACTGGCAGGTTTGGACACCCAAGAACGCCAACTTTCACATCTCCATCTACCATCAATGCTAAACAGACAGCATATTGACCTCCTCTGAGAAACCCTTTGGTGCCATCAATTGGGTCTAAAGCCCAGATTCTCCCCTTTGCGCCACCTGCACTGTTCCCAGCATCAATGGCATCTAACATTGCATCCACGGTTTTGATAGGTCCTCCAAGCTCTTGCTCAGCATTGCTATCTGAAAGCTTGGCCGCTTGGACCAGCTCCCAAATCTGGTCGCGCAGTCTTGAGTTCTCACGGAGAGAAGATGCCTCCTCTTCTCCCACAACTTCATCCTCAGGGAAGGCAGCTTTGATGGCTGAGATGATGAGTGCTTGAGCACCAAAATCGCCAATCGTTACTGGTGATGCGTCATCTTTTGAGAGTGTTCCTTTTGTGTTTTGATGGAAGACTGTTTTGGTGAGAATTGAGGCTCTCTGTACGGCCAACTGAGCTACGAGAAGCTCTTTTGTATACGCTGATGTCGATGTGGACATCTTTGCGAGGCCGGCGAAGGGAATGAGTTGGGATGAGAGACTCGTTAGGCGGGGTATGAAGCGAGCTGTCACAAAGGCCAGGATGACGACTGTGATCGAAATGACAATGAGTAATCTTTTCAGGTAGCTAATTGATTCTCTAGATTTGTTGATTGATGGCCTTGACATGGAATTTTACTTCGGTGCATACATTCGCAAAGTGATTCCAAACCTTCATCCAGCTTAATAGATTTTCATCGAATCCCACACACTCGCATGCATGTTCTGCAGATCCATCCAGGATCCTGAGTGGACGGCAGCGACAAAAGAAGTGGGGACTGAGACAAGGGTGCCAAGGAGGGTTTTAGCCCATTCGATAGGTACCTGATGCCGTCCGTTCAACTTCGTCCAACACTGACTTCACTCCTCCTTTCCACACCCCATATCTCGACCGGAGGTGAATTCCTGCCAAACTTGAGATGTGCAACAAGATCGTGAGGTAAGGGCGTCTATGCTCAAGGAGTGAGATCCGTCTCCGCGATCTAATAGAGGTGGTCCGGGGAAGAGAACTTGCACGTTTTGCGAGCAATGCTGGCAATGACTCGGCAGGAACCTTACGTTACTTGCTATCATTCTAGGAGATGAAGATACCAAATAGTGGTGATTGGCTGGCTAAGGATGTCAAAAGAAGGATAGAATTGTCGCTGAAAGTAGAACTCGTTTGGCGTGAGATCGAGAACAGCATGATTGTCATGTGACAGGTACGGTGCCACCACGTGCGGGCTGATCCAGGATGGCACGGGCTGCCGTATAGCTTTGCTTCCAGAACGAATCTGGAGAAATAGCAACAAAGACGTGCCAGGCTGAACCGCATCTAACAATATTTACAACATGAGACTCCTCTAACGTTGAGAACTTGACCGTATATGCCAGTCGCCATTATCTATCGAAGCAATCCCAGATCACTCAATTGAACATGAATGTATCAAAACGGAAGCTCGATAATCTGCTTGATACCGATGTATCTACCTCGTCCATAGCAACTCCGAAAAACCACAGCCCACCTGCACATACTACGACCGACATCGAATCCGAGACTGAAGCACAGAAACGAAGACGGATTAGTGACAGATTTGTCGATCTCTCCCGAGCTGTAAAGCCACTGCATCCTGTCTCTGCATTGTCGCGCGTTTCGGCAGCAACCTCACAACATAAGAAATCCGCCTCTCTCGCTACAGCTGCTTCCTCTCAAGATGTCCCAAGATACGCGCCGTGGGATCGCGAAGCCTTCTTGAAAAGATTGAAGTCATTCTCAAGCTTAACAGATTGGACGCCGAAGCCAGCTAAAGTCAATGAAGTTCAATGGGCGAAGAGAGGATGGACGTGCCAGAAGAAGGAAAGAGTGCGATGTTGTTTATGTAGCAAGGAGATTCTAGTCAAGCTGAACAAGAAAGAAGTTGATGGGAAGGAAGAAGACGTGTATGTGGCACAGAATATTGGTGAGCAACCCACGTTTGTTATACTGAAAATTAAGTGCAAGGCTGATGGGGGCTAGAAGACGCGCTTGTGGATAAATATGTAGAACTAATCGTTGAATCGCATGAAGAGAACTGTTTATGGCGGCAGAGAGGATGCGACGGTAAGTTACTTCCATCACGTTTGAGCATAACACTAATTGCTAGTAGATTCAATCTTCAAAATGCCCATGAATGATGCTTCAGTCACACTAGAACTCCTACGATATCGATATGACGAGCTCGTATCGCGAACAGACACTCTACCGTATTATTTTAACCTCCGCACGCCAGAAGTCTACAGCATCGATGGTGTTCTTGGCCAACTTCCTCAAAATTTCTTCAAATCTAAAGCCACCACCACTGATGAGGCTGCTTCTTTACAAGAATTGAATCGAGTTGCATTTACGATGGCATTATTTGGTTGGCAAGGCCACAATCACGATAGATTAGGAGACCAGCATGGATCAGTATCATGTCAAGCATGCTTCAGAGTTCTGGGATTGTGGCTTTTCAAGAGCAAAGCGATAAATGAAGCCGGAGAAGAGACAGTCGCCGCTCCTGTGAACTGCTTAGACGTGGTTACAGAACACAGAGATTATTGTCCATGGCGAAATGCGATCTCCCAAAGTGGGTTGAATTCAACCACCGGTGCTTTGCCTGGTTGGGAAGCAATATTGAGAGTGATCAAGAATGACCACTACCTACGGACGAATAAAGAGGGGTCGGCAAAGAAACAGAGAATACAAAGGCCTCAAACTCCGCAACGGCAACAGACGCCTGAAGTTGTTGACGAGCTAGATGATGCAGATGCTAAGAGCATCAGAGATGAGGAAGACAAGAAGAGATGGGCCAGGTTGCGCAGAGTCAAGAGCTTGTTCAACACAAAGAACAACAAGAAAGTGTAGAAGTAGATAGACAGTCTTTCCCATTACTTTATTGCATAGCGAAGATACCAACAAGTAGCAAATACATATGGAAACCGTCTCGTACAGCAATCTGATAATGTCACTCTGTGTCTTCTATCATTATTGAAGGGCTGTGCCTGCCAAGAAGTCGTGTAGAGTGGTTTTCTGAATCTTGACGCTAAAATCAAGGTTACCGTGCCAGCCATGACGCACGTTCTCACGCGTCAAAACATTATCTTATGCCTATCGGCTTCACAACTGCGCAACAGCGTCCGCTGCAGATGAACACTTGATTTCTCAGATGAAGTAAAGACTCTATGATACGGCTTTGATTCATGTAGATACTGACGATTCTGTAGAGACGGCTTCACGCCTTACAACAACCTGACGTCCACGCAACCTCCCACATTTCAGATGAGGAGGGGCAAATCGGTGTCTCCAAACAAGACCAAGAACAACGATAACGACACAAAGGATAAAGACTGTGTAGAACATCCTTTTTTACAGTCGTCATATACTCTGCCATACGTAGAAGGAGGGCGGCTGAGCGACATTGGGGAATCAAGCTCCTTATTTTCATACGATTCGTCTCCGTCCTTCAATTTTGGCGACAGCACAGAGGTACAACACGATCGTTTGCAACACTTTGGACCTTACAGCCCATCGGTGAAAAAAAGAGGAAGGGAACATCTTGGTACAAAATCGGGCATATCATCTCTTGATTTCGGAGGATCAAGCGCACTCAGACCAAGTGATCCCTCTCTCCCATTTGTATTTGGCATCACGAGCAACGGAGAGCAGAGAAGAAATACGCAGCGCAAAATGGTGAACGAAAGATCGCCTGCAAAGGCTGTTCCACGACCAGGATCGAGCGATAATGAAAAGGCACCAGCTCCAAAATATAACTTCTCATCGAATATGGCTGAAGCACCACGATTTGGTCAATCGAGTTTACCGCAGTCGCCGTTACATCGAAATCCGTCCATGAAGTCGAAGGAAGACGCCATGTTTATCAAACCGAAATCACGGCCCGAGCATCATAGGGATGTAGATAGGTCAGGTGTGTGTCGCTGTGAGACTTCGGGAAAGGACCAGACTGACATGTATAGCACATCCACACCTTCATGCACTCAAAGATGCGGGACGTAAAATAATAGAGCCTCTGTTCGCAAGAAGCCATTTCACAGAGAACGAGAAGTAAGTTAGACAGCCTAGGTGACAATTCTTTTAGCTTTTACTGATAGAGTTGTAAGTCATACCACAACCTCAAATCCTGTGAAAGCGCCTATCCCACAGTCCCAATTATACACGACTACAAAGGCAGCACCTCCACAGCTCTTTGGCTCGATGGGTACTACATCAGGCGGGTTCCAGACTGTAAATGGCAACACTTATGCACCAAATACCAAACACAACTTTATCGATTTGACGTCGGCTCAGTCGTATGCTCCAGCGTCAGACCCATATAACTTTGTAGATCCGGCAAAAGCGCAAGAAGATCTCAAAGCCCTTCTCGAAGGAGTTATGGAAGATGAGGATGATAAACCGAGGACAAGATCTCGCAGAAAGAAGCAAGACGCAGATGTGGACGATTTATTTGACAAGATGAAACGGTTGCACGTTAATAGCGAGAAACTGGAGGTCCAGTCCGAGGACGAAGATGATGGATCGGTTGACGGAATCAAAGTAAAGCTTTTACCACATCAAACAGATGGTCTTGAATGGATGATTGGTCGAGAGATCGGAAGTGGCAAGAAAGGCTCGAAAGTACCGAAAGGTGGTATTTTGGCAGATGATATGGGTCTTGGAAAGACCCTACAATCTATCTCACTTATCATGTCGAATCCATTACCAACAGATTCGGATGTGCTAGAACAACGCAAAGTTCCTACCGCTGTAGGCAAGGGCACATTGGTTGTTGCACCGCTTGCTCTTATTCGGCAATGGGAGCTTGAGATCAAAGAAAAGGTTGAGCGATCACATGCACTAAATGTTTGTGTGCATCACGGTCCTTCACGTACCAAACGCTTTGCAGACCTGAAGAAGTACGACGTTGTGATAACCACCTACCAAATTCTCGTCTCCGAATTTGGTAATTCGCAAATGGACTCGGAAAGTGGTGTCAAGACTGGATGTTTCGGTCTCCACTGGTACAGAGTCATTCTTGACGAGGCCCACACTATCAAAAATAGAAATGCAAAGGCGACACAAGCTTGCTATCACTTACGGAGTCAGTATAGATGGTGTCTTACTGGCACACCGATGCAAAACAACTTAGATGAGTTACAAAGTCTTATCAAATTCCTAAGAATCGGACCGTATGATGATCTACCAACCTGGAAGGACCAAATAGATCGACCGATGAAGAATGGTCGAGGAGATGTTGCAATAAAACGGCTTCGTGTCGTGTTGTTGACCTTCATGAAACGTAGGACGAAAGACATTCTCAAAAAGGAGGGCGCCTTAAATCCTGGTGGCAAAGCATCCGAAGCTGGAGCATCAAGTACCACGGGTTTCAAAGTCACAGAACGAAAGGTTGAAACGGTTCTTGCAGAGTTTACACCTGAAGAGCGGGAGTTTTACGACAGACTTGAGCAACGGACAGATGCCAGCATTGAGCAAATGATGTCGGGTGAAATGAATTATGCAAGTGCTTTGGTCATGTTGTTACGTTTGCGACAAGCCTGTAATCATCCGAAGCTCGTTGCTGGAAAACTTGCTAAAGACAGCGACGCATTGTCTACAGACACCGCAAATACATCTGCCAAGGTGAAATCATCAAATTCCAATGTCGATGAGCTTGCAGACATGTTTGGTGGTCTTGGTGTTGGCACCAAAAAATGTGAAGTCTGCCAACTTGAGTTGGGAAAGCAAGCTATCGCGGATGGTGCTATCTATTGCTTAGACTGCGAGAAAGATTTAGCTGACGTTGCTGGACTCGGTGCAGCTCGTAAGGAGGAGAAGAAGAAGAAGAAAAGCAAACACTTCAAGGAAATCAAGGAGGAGCAAAAAGCCCGCCGACACAACAACCGTCAGATCATCGATGACAGCGATAGTGAAGACCAGAAAGTTGTTCGCAATCCTCGAAACAGAGCTGTTGTCAAGGATAGTGATGATGAGCAAGAAAACGAGAAGGTGACACGAAAGCCTCGCAAACGAAATGTTGTTGAGGACAGTGATGAGGAAGACGAAGGGTCTTGGGTCGTTGGTGAAAACAAACGGGGTCCACTACGACTTGGTAAAGCAGGCGGGACTGACGACGAAAATGCAGAAGGTGGTGGTCGCTGGCTCAATTCTGATGACGACGAAACCGATTCCGAAGCCGATGAGACCTTCCCAGAACTGGACCAGATCAAACCAAAGAAGCCCAAAAAGGAAATCATCACACTTGACAGTGATATCTCCGATGTAGTTGCTTCTGATTCTGATTCTGCCTCAGAAGTCGAGGAGGAGTTGCAATCATCGTCAGATGATGAAGCACATCTTGCCACGATCGTGTCTTCGACAAAGATCACACATTTACTGAAGATCCTTGGTAAAGAAGCTGCTCAGCACAAATTTATCGTCTTTTCACAATTTACATCAATGCTGGATCTGATTGAGCCTTTCCTGCGTCAAAAAGGCTTTAAGTATACCAGGTATGATGGCAAGATGAGGAATGACTTGCGAGAAGCCAGCTTAAACAAATTGCGGAATGACAAGAGTTGTCAAGTGTTGCTTTGTAGTCTAAAATGTGGCTCATTAGGTCTCAACTTGACTGCTGCAAGTCGAGTTGTGATTCTTGAGCCGTTTTGGAATCCGGTGAGTGGAAAATTATGCCATCGTATGATGTCATGCTAACAAAGAACAGTTTGTTGAAGAACAAGCTATCGATCGAGTCCATCGATTAACTCAAAAGGTCAACGTTGTGGTCTACAAAATCACTATCAAGCACACAGTTGAAGAACGCATTCTCGCTCTACAGGAGAAGAAACGAGAACTTGCCAAACAGACCATCGAAGGTGGAAAGGGTGGCGCAGGCAAGCTGGGTATGAAGGAGATTATGCAGCTCTTTAGAAGAGATGCAGAACATGATCACACCAATCCTCATGGTGCGACGAAGTATGACCTAGCAAGTAAGCCAAGAATATTGAAAGAGGTTGGATCAAGTCAGCAAAGTAGTAGAGAGACCACTGCTAGTAGAGAACGTACGCCTGTGTATGAGAAGCCAGAGAAGGCAAAGAAGGAGGATTCAGTTTATGGTAGAAGATGGTGATAGATCTTGTGTTTGGAATGACTTATGAGGACTGGTTATTTAGACTCCTTTTAGATAATTCTTGTTTGTGATAGATACCGCCATCTTCGGGATATGTTAAGAGTATCAACATTTACGTATTCCATCCCATCGTCCTCAATTCTCAGAGAGCCTCAAATTCGCCAAGAGCAGTTATGGCATTCCTCAAAATGCCATATGCAGGGACCTGGCAATGCCCCACAATCGTGGACCATTACCTAACTCAGAAACGGATTCCATGACGTGAGGTCTTGTCACTCACCCAACTACATTCAAGCCAACTTGCAAGTCCCTCAGCACTTCACCACAGTTATTACCGCATCAATTGGATATATAGTAAGCCCCACGATCTTATTACCATCATACTGCTCCCCTCTTCTCACCACTGCACGAAGCTAATTCAGAAGTTTGCCATAGCTCTCCACACGAGCTCCATACAATTTACGGAAGAACGACTACGAAAGTAAAACTACAATGGCACAAATGAACCTCTTCCGTGTATCAACAAGACAAGTGCTTCGCGCACGAGTCCCACGTCAAAATATTGCAGCGATACGCCCGTTCTCGCAATCCCAATTCCTGGCGGCGAGAAAAGATAGTCAAGATCGAGAGAGTATTGATAGGCAGTCCACAGAGGTATGTTTTGCCTCTTTCTCTTCTGTTGCCTTTGATCTCAACGATTCATTCTCTCGCTCGTCCTGCAATCACCCATTGCTGTCGTCAACGATCTAGAGAATGCTGATGAGTGATCATATCTAGTACTCCAAAAGTGGCACAGACGATAAGGCATCCGACAATGCAGAGGCAGCATATAATCCTAACATCACCGATCCACAAGCAGAGAAAAACAAGGCGGGCCAAGGAGAGGAGGGAAACCCCCTCGATGTGTCGCCAGCTAACCCGGAGGTTAGTAAGCCTCGAGGTCAGCAGGAGGGTGGCGCGGAGAACTCGGGGAAGGATAAGCAGTAATCCAACGGCATGGGATGAGGAGATGAGAAGTGTGAATAAGCGATGAGGATTTTGTGAAGGAGTAGGGGAAAGAAGTTGATGTCTGTGTTTTAAGGAGTTTGCACCATTGGCTCACAAAGGAAAATGCGATTTCTTGCTCTACCTTATCAGCACTATTTTACTGAAAGCGGATTGGTGTGCGATATGCTTGAGCCATCGAGCTTTCAAGATTGTACCAGCCTTAGTGAATGTTCCCAAATGAACAATTGACCATTTATATTCAAACTTCGAGAAATTGTCACAGTTTGAAAGCATAATATTTTGATATGATACTTAGATTTAGAACAGAATACAAACACATTCTGGTTGGGTTTGCTGTCATGAATTCGATCCATCTCGTAGACCGTGCTGTTGTAACCGGGATGGTGCCATGGCCTATGACCTCCTTGCAAAGATACGCTGGAAGCTTCGGCTTCTCAAGAACTTGATACAAAATGACCGCCAACCCCGCATCTTCAACAAAAATCAAATAATTTCGTCTTGCGAGTTGCTATCTTACCGCAAATTATCTCACGAAAGTTTTTGCAAACATGGCAAGCACAGCAATAGTCGGACCAACAGGTCTTGTGGTATGTTCAAGCTCTAGCTCGATAAATAGTGCTGACCCATCGACAACTAGGGTTCTCACATCCTCTCCACACTTCTGTCACTCCCGACAATATCTGCAGTACACACAAGTACGCCTCGAAACTTACATCACTGCTATACCTGCTGATATGTTTTCTCCGAAGTCTGCCGCCGCGAACCCAAGGCACAAGATGCAAAGCTCCAAGCTCATGTCTCAACAGACACAACTACCTGGCCGGCTCAACTCACTTCCATCACTCCACCTCCATCCATATTCTTCTCAGCGCTAGGCACGACCCGCGGCCAGGCAGGCTCCTTGGCAGCACAACGTGCAATCGACTACGATCTCAACCTCTCCCTCGCCCGCGCCGCCAAAGAGCATGGCGTCAAAACCTACGTGTTGATCTCTACCTCCGGTGCGAACCCCCACTCGCACATGGCCTACCCAAAGATGAAGGGGGAGCTAGAAGAGGCGATCAAGGCCTTGGGATTTGAGAGGACGGTCATCCTCAGGCCGGGTGTGATCATTGGTGGGCGAGAGGATAGCAGACCGGCGGAGTATGTTATCCAGACCGTGGCCAATCTTGCCGGTCATCTTGCAAAAGGATTAAAGGATCCATGGGCACAAGATGCTGGTGTCATTGCTAAGGCGGCTATTGCCGCTGGATTGAAGGCTGAGAAGGGCGAAGGGGAGAAGGTTTGGCTTCTGGCAGGGAGTGAGATCATCAGGTTGGGAAGGACTGAGTGGAAGGAGTGAGTAGTGAGGTTTGAAGGATGGACATGGATCACGGCCGAGAAAGTGTGTAAGTAGTGTAGTGTATGAGTCTTCACGGGGAAAGCTTTGCAAGTTGCTGTTTTGATACTGATCAGCTTTTGCTATACTTCTGATGATTTTCTTCTAATGAAGCCAATTCTTGATGAATATAATCAGTCAAAAACTATGCAGCATGATGTGAGAGTCTGAGAATGATAGATTGGGCTCTAACTACATCATCGTATATGTGTCTTGTCATCTCGTTACTTTAGTAGTCATGAGCTTTCGATAGTCAGATTCATGTACCCAGCTACATCAAGCTAATCTGACTCAAGCTTGAGCTCTCCCCATTAGACGCGATAAGCGCCTCATGAGAAATTGCGTGCTTTTGCCAAGACCTGCACTCGAAACCACAATTTTTCTGCACAAGCATTTTCCGATCCCCCCATGCCCGCAAAAAACGAGGATGGCGAGCGAAGTCGCAGGCGCGGGTTCTGGACCCGTTCGTCGATGGGTGCATTTGCAAGCAGTTTTCCACTGGGACCAACCCCACTCTTTTTTTAATTGTCGCCGCATCTCTCTGTCTTGTGTCTGTTCTCTACTTCTTCTCTTTACTCATATTCTGTTTGTACTTACGGCTTCAATTGTTTTCTTCAATTGAAGTGTTGTAGTCTCCTGTTTCTCCAGTTTGTGTGACTGTGTATAACTATCGCTAATCGGAGTATATTCACGATGGGGGACATTATGGATGTGGACTCCACGAACAACAGCTTGAAGCGTAAAGCCGACGATGCTGTGTCGGTGTTGGAACAACCGCGAAAACAGGTACGGAATTTTGCAAGAGGAGTTCGATGCTGAAGTGCTAATTGAAAACAGGCACCAAAGGGTGGTCCAACTTCGGATAGCATCTGGAACATCGAGAAGGAAGTTTCGACCTTCAAGAAGTTTTCCCAAAAGTCTTCGAGTCTACCATTCGGTCAACCGATCGATTACGCTTCCCTCTCGGGTCCTACATATGTCACCGCGCAGACTCTGATCCAGCAAGTTGCATACGCATTGTCAGACAAGATCTTCTCCTACTCTCCGGAGTCCTTCGATCTCGACGTAGCAGCAAAAGCGTGGGCAAGAGACCATACACCAAATGCGAATGGATACACTACCGAGATCAACGCTTTGCAGACTCGCACTGGTGCAGGAGCACTCGCGTTAGGATACATCTTCTCCAAGGACTTCGATCTTGCAAAGAGACATATTCCTCAGTCATTACTTGCTTCTACTTCAAGCTTGCACTCTCTGCGCTCAGCTCTTGACCAGCTCTCCTTGCTCTACTCTGTAGCAAGTCCATTGGTCGCTCATGTTGCAGCCGTTGATTACGCTCCATCTGGATTGGTTGCTGATTATGCTACCGCCTTGACTGTCGCCGACGAGCTTGGCCTAGGACTTGTTTCCAGCTCCACTGCAGCCGAAACTCAGCATATCGCACTCTTCGCAACGATTCTTGCCTCTGTCTTGCCAACCATCCATATCTACGACGGTTTAACTGTTGCACGAGATACACAACGTGTCATTGACATTCAAAGTCAGTCGGGATTGACCTCCAACTACCAGAATATCGTGAAACAAGTTGCTGCTCTGGCCAAGAGGGCAGATGCTGAGACAAAGGTCACCGAGCTTCTCAAAGCTTTTAACAATGAGCTTGGCACTTCTTACAACTTGTTCGAGTATCATGGACATAAATCTGCTGAGACTGTACTCGTCACTTTCGGAAGTGTAGAGAGCTCAATTGCAGCTCAAGTAGCAAAGAAGCTCTCGGCTGCTAAATCCAAAGTCGGTGTCGTCAATGTCCGTGTCTATCGACCATTCTCTGAGGAAGCATTCCTGAAGGCACTGCCCAAGTCTGTCAAGACAATTGCTGTTCTCGGCCAGGTCTTAGATCAAATTGCAGTGTCAGATGAATTTACTCATTCCAACCTGTATGAAGATGTTCTGGCTGCAACCGCCTTCGCCGACAAGTTTGCCACTACTCCAACAGTAGTTGACTTCAAATATGCGCGTGAGGAGACCCTAACGCCTACTTCAGTTGCGGCAATCTTCAAGAGAGTAGTTGGCAAGCATGCTGATGAGATTGAGAGTATCTCCCTTCTTGAGGAAAGTCAAGTGGAGCAATATACCTTTTGGGACGTTGAGGATTCTCAAGCGCGAACAGCTCCTTCTGCATTTAGCAAATTCTTGTCTAGCGAATCTGCTGCAAATGTTGTTGTCAGCCAAACGCACGACAATCTCATCCAGGGCGGAACTGTTCGAACAGACATCAGATCTTCTAAGAAATTGATCGATGCTGCTTATCCTATTGTGGCTGCTGATGTAACCTATGTAGGAGACGAAAAGCTCTTGAAAGAGGTTGATATTCTCAAGAATGTCAAGCAAGGTGGCAAGTTGATTGTCAAGCTTCCAGGTGTCAAGGATGAAGATCTTGAGAAGAAGTTGTCCAGCGCTGTGCGCAATGAGATCAAATTCAAGAACATTCAATTGTTCGTTCTCGATCCTACGCCGGCTGTTGAGAAGGACTCTGCAATTGAGACTTTGGTTGCGGAACTTGCCTTCCTCAAGACAGCCCGACCAGAATTGTTGGAGTCTGGTCTTCAGAAACTTGCTGCCATCAACGCAGACGAGACTCTCCTCAAAGAGACTGCAAATGACTTCGACAAAATCCTTCGACAAGTGGAAATACCCGAGTCATGGGCAGAAGTCGAGGTCGATGCTCAGAAGACAGAATTGCCTGTCAACATCAAGACAAGCAGTTTCACAGGATTTGAAAAAGAGGACCAAGAGCCACCTTCCCTTCTCCGCAACTGGCAATCTGCTGCAAAGGGGCTTGCTTTCAAGGAAGCGTATGGCACAAAGACCACACTTCGACCAGATCTTACCACCAAGACCTATGAGATCACCGTTAAGGAGAACCGTCGTCTGACTCCTATTACATACGACCGGAACATCTTCCATATTGAGTTCGATCTTGGTGATTCCGGTTTGACTTACGCTATTGGCGAAGCTCTCGGTGTCCATGCCGAGAACGACATTGATGAAGTCAATGCATTCATCAAGTTTTACGGCCTTGACCCTGATGAAGTTGTCGAAGTCCCATCTCGCGACGACAACTCAGTGCTTGAAACCAGAACCGTCTTCCAATCTCTCATGCAGAACATCGACATTTTCGGCAAACCACCAAAGAGATTCTACGAATCCCTTGCCGAGTTCGCTTCTGACGAAAAGCAGAAGAAGGAGCTTCTCACTCTCGCAGGACCAGAAGGGGCAGGTGAATTCAAGCGTCGCTCAGAAGTTGATACAATCACTTACGCAGATATTCTGCTTGAGTTTGGTTCCGCACATCCTAGCTTCCATGACATTGCCCGTATTGTCAGCCCAATGAAGCGTCGTGAGTACTCAATTGCCTCCAGTCAAATGGTCAACCCCACGACTGTCGCACTAATGATCGTCGTCGTCTCTTGGGTCGATCCTCAAGGTCGCGATCGTTTCGGTCAAGCAACACGTTACCTGTCTCGACTCCCCATCGGTGCAAAGGTCACAGCCAGTGTCAAGCCTTCCGTCATGAAGCTGCCAGCCAAAGATACCGCTCCTCTCATCATGGCAGGTCTCGGTACAGGTCTCGCACCTTTCCGCGCCTTCGTCCAATATCGCGCCATGCAAAAGGCGCAAGGCAAAGAAATTGGCTCTATCCTTCTCTACATGGGCTCTCGTCACCAACGTGAGGAGTACTTGTATGGTGAGGAATGGGAAGCATACCAAGATGCTGGTGTTATCACGCTCCTCGGTCGTGCCTTCTCTCGTGATCAGCCACAGAAGATCTACATCCAGGATCGTATGCGCCAAACCATCTCTGATATCATCAAGGCATATATCAAGGAGGAGGGTGCATTCTATCTTTGTGGTCCTACGTGGCCTGTACCAGATGTCACCGAAGTGCTTGAGGAGGCTATTGCAAGGGATGGAAAGAGTTCTGGAAAGAAGGTCGATCCAAAGAAGGAGATTGAGAGACTCAAGGAGGAGTTGAGATATGTTCTGGAGGTGTATTAGATATGAAAAGTTTGCGTTTGTAAGATTGTAATCGTCGTTTTCTAGACATCATATCAGCACTGCTTTCGTTTCCCTGCATAGTTTTGCATTTGATGAATCAATAGAAGACCAATAGTCTATGAATGAGATCACTGTTTTTCACATCTGTTATCTTCACTCTGCAACTGTAATTCCTGACGAGCATGAGGGGAAAGTGATGCCGTAGCAACAGACTTTGTTCTCCTAGATCATCCGACTGATGCCAACACTATGAGGTTGGCTCAATTTCCTATCGCTCATGATATGAACATGCTACGAAGTTCTTCTGTATTCTCTCATAGGCGAGTTAAGGAATACTGGATCCTAAAAGTGATTCAAAACGGTAGAAGATGTCATTCACATTCTAAGTATTTAAGCACCTGCTGCGCCTTCAAGCCTCGTGCTGTTCTCGTGTCAAGAAATTTGAGGAAGGAGATCAAAACATTGTATAACATGACGTGTGCTTTTATGTATCTTAAGAGTGGCAGTGATCTAGTACGACAGTCTAGTTATCGTTGCCTATAGAAATCTATATGTATTGTTTACATTCCACGCTATAGGACCTTACCACAATATTGCCAGTAAAATATTCTAATGAAATGGTTGTATGTCAAGTGACTGCCTCGTCAGTTTTGATGTCCCACGTTTGTTGTATACCTTCGAAACTAATTTACAAGTTATGATTACCTGGTAATTCTGGTCTTCGCAACTTCCACATGTATAGTTGGCCAATTTCCAGCGCTTTGCTCAATTGCGATTTTGTCCCAAGAACTCCAGTAGTGACCGATTCATTACAACCTGCCATATGTCGATTAAAGAATACGTCGGTGAAGTGTCATCATTTTCATTCATGCCTGTCAACTCGTCTAAGCTATGAAAAAAATAAATTAATCTCAAATCCGCTTATCTAAACATCAACGCCACTCACTGATCCTCTGGCAAGCCAACAAGCTTGAGTGAGTCCTTCCACAACCGCGCTTCGTTCTCAGGGTGGTACGCATAGGCAGCATGTTGGATCTCAATGTTTGGACCGTTACCAGGACCAGGTTCCCCACAGTCCGCAAGGTACTTGCCGCCCTTGTTCTCCCAATCCTGTCCGATTGCCGCCCAGATGGTGGTGGCAGCGCCTTGCTCCACTGACTTCGACTTCTTGAGCATCGTATCATCCTTCCTCCACTCTTCCCACATGGAAGCGGGTATGTTCTTCACGAGCCCGGTGTGAATGATACCGGGATGCAAGCTGGTGGCGTGCAGTCCTTGAGCGCCGTAGAGTCGATCGATCTGATTCGCCATGTAGATGTTGGCTGTCTTCGACTGTCCGTAGGCTGCAAAGGGGTTGTAGTCCGTTTTCTCGAAGTTGTAGTTGTCTGACTCTTGGAGCGGACCGAATTGATGGCCAGAAGCGGCGATATTGACCACTCGTGATGAGAGCTGCGAGCTTGCGCTCGCTAATAGGGCAGGCTTCAACAATTGAAAGAGTAGGAAGTGCGAGAGGTGGTTCACTTGGAATTGTTGCTCGTAGCCGTCCTTGGTGATCTCTCGGTTTGGTGTGGCCATAACACCGGCATTGTTGATGAGAATGTTGACTTGGTTGTTTGCTTTTCGTAGGATCTCCTCTGCGGCAGTGCGTACACTGGCTAGTGACTCGTGATCCATCTGAATGAGCTCTAATCTTCCTTCAGCGCTTTCTAGAAGCGCGGCTCCCAACGCTTGCCTCATCTTGTTCAGATCTCGTGCAATGAGGAATAATCTTGCGCCAGTCAGGGACATGACCCGAGCTGTCTCAACTCCAAGACCGGACGACGTGCCTGTGACGACGACCACTTTGCCAACAAGCTTGCCTTCGGCATTTTCGTCTTTCAGAATCTGTTCCGCCGTTGGACGGGCATCACCCGGTCCTGCAGGGACTTCGTGAGCTTTGGAGTACCGAGACATGGCTGGACGTGGAGGTGCTTATATGTATTCTGTGAGTGATGAGGATTGTTTTCAAAGTCTTGAAGATTTAGATGATTGTAGTAGCTTAGAAGTGTGTTTGATGATTGGAATGCAGAATCTCGTCTCACTGGGAAAGAACATGGTATTTATCTTCATGTTGAGTTCGTGGCACGGAGAGATGTAAAGTCCCTTCGGCCTCATTGAGTATGCTTCCAAGCATTGTTTGACCGTCAGAAGTGGATGAGTTCTCGACAAAAGAATATTTACTCGAAACATGGATATCCATCTGATCAGCAAAAGAATATTTGCTCGAGGAAAGGATATTTGATCAACACAAGGATAATTGTTCGAGAAAAGGATATTTCCTTAACTGAAGGACACTGTACGTCTTGGCCAACAATGTTTATCCAGCTCGCTAAGCGTTGGTATCGATATGATTGGTTGAGATTATGGAGACTTGTTCGACATAAGGATAGCGCTTTGACTACACTAGGAGTATTGCACGGTAGGTGTTACTGGGATATACAATACGAGATATGCCGCCATCAGCTGCACCGTTGCGATTTCGCATTGCAAGCCCAATGACGTTGGCTGTGTGAAACTATTCAAATATGTTCGACTGAGGGATTATTATTGATGAACTCTTGCACCTTCGGCAGCTGAAACAATACGCGTCTTTCCAAATTTGGGTGACAACTATCTTCACATAGTAACATGGCTACAAGACGCACACAAATATCCGCTTCCGAACGCACAGCTCTCCGTCACCACTACCAGACGACCTCACCTAAGTTGACGCATTCGGCATTGGCGTCCTGGTTTGAGACTCAGTTCGGTCATCCAATTAGTCAGTCCATGGTAAGTCGGACCTTGAGTGATGCCTTTGCTCATCTTGATCTGCAAACATCGGACTGCTCTGTACCTGAGTACCGATTCCGAAATGCTCAGTGGCCATGGCTGGAGCAATCATTGATGGAGTGGCTTGATGGCGAAGAACAACATCCTAGTGTTCAGAAGATCTCTCTTGAAGCCATCGGTCGAAAGGCCAGAGAAATCTGGGAGGCTTCAGAGCACTCGAGAGAGCTGGTTGTACCTACTTTCTCTATTGGGTGGGCGGTCAAATTTAGAAGGAGGCGATTAGGTTTACGAGACAAACAGAACACAATGCGGAAGAGAAGTCATCAAGAAGGAAAAGTTATTACACACTTGATATCTAAACCCATTCTCGGAAAACCACACGGCGAGGAGTTGCCTTACAGCATCAGGAGTGTTACGGACGAGACTCGACATGAGACTTGGAAGATCGTCAAGCCAGAGTGTGATACATCACTCGCAATATCACGACCGCCCTTAGCGTTCATGGCGAAGGACGACTCCTGTCTTCCTCCAGAACACCTCATCAACCTCATCCAGTATAACTCATGGCGCGCTCTCATGTCCATCAAAGGATTTCTCTACTCAGCCACGATACAAAGCGAGACTGGCGGTCGAAACACATCCATCACGCACTTCCCTTCATTATTCTGCTCCGGAACGAGAACAACTCGTGCCGTAATGGACATTTCGATGATGCCAGAGTCTCTCTACCCTACTCAACTGCAGATGAGCTACGCCCATACCAGCTGGATCGACATCTTTCCCTTCCCTCGCTTCAGAGACAACCTCATCATGGCAACAGGCATGGACTGGGTTCCTGAACGACTCATGCAGGATCTTTTTGGAGAGATCTTTCCTCAGTATACTTCAAGAAGACTGGAAACCTTTACGCCTTTCGTACGCGATATGTCCGTCATCTCGTCCTCATATCCGTTTGATCTCTCGGATCTGGAGGCGATGGGGGAGAGTGAGGAAATTGAAGATGATGACAGGTATACATCGGGACGCAGATGTTTGATCAACTGGGGCGATCCAGTGAATGTTGCGAGTTGGGAAGTCACCCCCGGGTTTGTGAAGAGGTGGGGGTGGACGCTTAACGGATGTGATGATCTAATTCATTCTTCGAATCATTGGCGAGCTTTGAGAGATGAGGATTTGATCCCCTGGCCTGACTCATGAGGTTCGCAGATTATCCTCAAGAGTACTAGACACGGTTCCGTTGGATAGGCTGTCATAGTCTATCCTGTCTGATACTGCTTGACTAATAGTCAGTCTACAGTTGGGTTTATTGTGATCGTCAATCTAATATACCAGTTGCACATCCGCTCACTCGTCAAACCGCGAACATGTGCCTAGAAATACTATATTTTACGAGAACATGAAGTTAAGACGCTCTTTGTATAGCTCAAAATTGCCTGAAGAATGATTTAGCGTTCGGCTGCTACTCTCAATCCCTGAATCTAGATTGATGAGGAATGAGATGGACGAGTTCGACTTGTAGAATACGCCGAAAAGGTAATACTCAAGGAGGAGGGCCGCTACGACATTCAGATAGCCACACAATGTGCTGTTTCAATCAGTCAACTGATGATAATGCTTAGACGAGGGGAGGATGGCAGTCTCCACGTATGAGATGAGCCCATGCGACATGTATGTTGGTATAATTTCATTCCGCGCTTTATTAGACACTTCTTTATGACAAGATACCACTAGCAATGATAAAAGTATTATTCGAAACGTCCACGTACTGTAGATTATGATATTAGATGGTGCGTGACACCATTGCAGAATCGCAAGAACCAATTCTCCAGTGAGTGCACAATCATAAGCTCAGCGTAGTCTTTCTTTCTACTTCAACTTCTCTCGAAGTACCGTTTTGCAAGGACAAAACATCGTGCTCGGCCTCGCCCCTCTAATCTCTGGCTACTGTCGTCGCTTTCGTGATCCATAGTTGTATACCGCACAGCTTGCTTGCATTAAGATAATACTGTGACCTCTTCATTTGCTGTTCCGAAAAGCCAGGACACGAATACAAGAGCTTGTCTCGGCGCAACTCTTTATTCGTAGCCAAAATTGACCGTCTCTCCATCTGAATCAACTCCAAATTCAGGAGGGTGATCTTCAAACCATCCCACCACTCAACAAACCCTCGTTCTCTTTCCAGATCTTGCTCTCCTCTTCCCTCCTCCTCTCCTCCTCCTTCCGATCATGCGCCTCAATAATCCCCTCAATGTCGACGAGCTTGCCCGTCCGCCCCTCAACCTCAGCATCGAATCTCTCCTCCTGCTTCTCCCTCCTCTTCTTCTTATCCTGCACCTCACTCCACCCACCTAACTCTCTACCCGCTCCACCCTTCTCCTTTCCGTACATGACACCCCTCACCAACCGCCGCCCCTCCTCGGTATGCACAAACGGATTCTGACCCTCCCACCCTCTCACCAGCACACGTCGCACCTCATCTTGCATGCTGACGAGCAGATCAAAGTTCTGTTTGACGAGCACGAACTCGTGCAATTGGTAATCTTTCAGGCCGTGGTGGTTGGAATGCGTCCACCACTCGATGCGCAGAGTGCCGTAGCGGAGGACGGGAGGCACGTCGCCTGTGTAGGCTGTGTGTAGTTGTTGTTTGAGAAACGTCCAGTAGGAGGAGAGGAGGGTATCCTGTTCATGGGGGTGGGTGTCGAAGATGATCTCTTCTCTACCGAAGTTGATGTTTGGTGGATGTTCCGTCGTCGCCATTGTCTTGGTTGCGATTGTGTACTTTTGATGGATTGTATTATGCGATGAGTGAGACAGGGAATCCTTGTAGATTATAGCGAGTATTCTGAACAATTTTCTTATATCACAGAAATGTGAAAGGAGCTTTAGGAAGGTTACAATGGTCTGAAATGCTCGGGATTCTTGAGGATTTAAATTGAGGGTCGTCGGAGCTGCCGGCCCCACCTTTAGCGGCTGAAATGCCTCACTACAAGAATGATTATAAAGGTACATGTTCTGTGATACTGTGTATGACCAGCTTTCGTCAATTTATGTAGTGAAAGAGTTCTAATGAACGCTATCACGGGCTATTTGCCATACTTTGAGGGTTCATCGAATCTTCTCACATTTTGATCATATGTGATGTCAACGAATCAATATACGCTCTCGAAGAGCAAATTGTAGGTATTGTACAAAAGGGTATCCTCCCTCTTTGAAGCACTTATACGCCTTTGATGGCAATATTTATTCCAATGTCATCTTTTTCCACCAACTCCATCAAAATGCAGCATATCACATCATTTGCCGTAAATTTTTGACCTCAACTTTTCCCTTCAGGTTTCCTGTCAAACCACAACTCCGCTAACTGGACGGAACATCGAGGTCATTATGATGCTATGTAGAACAAACAAATCTGAGATACTTTCATCGTCTAGTATGAACCCCTTCGGTGTTATCGATTCGGGTTGAAAATGTTCATAAACCCATGTCGTGCTAGGGTCCTTAGATCCTTGAAGTCGTTAAACGACCATTGTTTGCTACTCTCAACAAGGCGTACTTGATCGTTCTCAGAACGCTCACCTTCTCTCCCTCGTTCGGTCTCAGCAATAGCCACATTCGCAAGACGTCGCAGATTCTGACTACCGCTTGTTTCCGCTTCATCAAGACTTGCCGGCGCACTGATGGCGTCCGTCATTTTCCTTATGATAGGTTCCCAACCCTGTGGAATGAACCCTCGGTCTTTAAGGAGTTTCAAGCTCCTTTGACCATCGTGTTTTGTGTTCTCGTAGCGCAACAACTCGATCAGCACTAGGACCAAAAGACCAGTAATGTATATGAGAAGTGGACTAATCAGATTTTCGGCATGTGCAATGAATTCCATGGTCTTGACGGCCGCGATTTGCAGAACCTTCGGCGGAGTTGTTTTGATATCGAGTGCTATCAACACCTTGACGTGCCAGTACATAACATGGATTAAAGATGAATGAAGTGGCGGATGATCAAGCTCCCACGAGTCCAGAAGCCGTTTTGGAAAGTATCCATACGAGAAAGGAGTATCCTTATCACTACTAACATTCTCATGGACGTTCATTTGTGCCATGAGCCCAAGTATGGAAGTGAGACCTAAGAGAATGAGCGAATGTCAGTATAGAGGCTTGATGACTTACGCGCCAATGTGAACAATGGTTCCCCCAGATACACGACGTCTTGGGCAGTTATGACAAAATGATCTTCCGGTATCCTTACACCACCACCGGTACTATGAGCGGCTAACCTGTCCAGCACACACAAGCTCATCCAAACACGTCGTGCAACGAGTCTGTCATCATCCAGCTCACTGCCTTCTGTAGATGGTATGACGTGCAACTTCATATCCAGAGCATTAGATACTGCTGATCCCAACCATTTTGACAATGAACCTCCAACTTGTCGGACCGCAGGATTGTGCGTACGGGCTTGAGCCTCAATTGTCATGAAAATCAGAGCTTGCACATGCACAAGTCTTGCTTGGACACTGCGCAGAGGCTCCCCAATTTCACATCGATTTAGGAGATCAGCTGCAATCTGACTCTGACTTGGGTCGCATTGTGAGAGATCCGGCGCTGTCACAGAACAGACAGCAGCATGTAAAGAGCTGTAAAAAGCTTCTACTAGCATACTTGGGCATGCTGACAAAGCATTAAACACTACAACTCTGTTTTCTGATAACACTGGTAGAGACGGATGTATACAATGGTAGTACCTGTCACGAATTAGACGATTTTATAATTATGGACAGGGACTTACCCTTCCAAAGCACGCTCATCGACCACTTGGTGCTGTAGATCATTATTGACAGAGTCGTCGTTAACCATATTACTGGAACTAGTGTAGCTGTCCATCTGACGTCCAAGTTCAGGATTTTGCGAGCTGTTTGGAATTGGAAATGCATCGTGTATGTTGTAACTCGGTCTTGCAAAATTGTGGTCTTCACCCCCTATCAGTGCAGAAGCCTGTTGCGGCGATTGACGTATGGAATGATTTTGTGGAAACGGCTGCTGAGAAGAGTTCCACGGAGAACCTGGTCCAAGCGGTCGTGGTTGTTGCTGCTGAAAAGGGATTGCCAGATCCCCAGAAGAGTTGACATTGGAGAATGATCTTTTTCTACCAGTGAATTCTTCTCGTGCAGAAGATAAGACGTCCTCCAAATTCGGCCCATTGCTCAGCGCACCATCAAACAGAGCATCATGGTTTGTATGCTCCAGAGCTCGCACGCGCTTCTCCAGCGCATTAATGTACCTATGAAGAATGTGTTAGCCGAGCGATAGTTTGTAGTTCTTAGGTATATCATACCCTTTGCTCGGTCCTCGCTTCTGTGGCACGCGACTGAATTGACACTCCACTGTACTCCGCCGACAGTTCGAGCAAGGTCCCTCCTCAGACTGTGCATCACATTTGATCTTTTTGCGCCGGCACTCATCGCACGCCCTCGAAACCTTGCTTCGCTTTTTCGCAGAACTCGATCCATCTGGTGAGTCGTAATGTATCGGTATCTGACCCAAAGGAACATGTCCACCTTGCAGATGTGGTGTATTGTTGAGGTGATGTGGCAGTGGTGTTGAGCTTTGGAAGCTCTGATTGAGCTGGTCATGCGATCTCGTGTCTTGCTGGTCTGGCAATCCTCCCTGCCCATGCATCGCCGGCGCAATGTTGTGTCCCATGTTCATCATGTTTTCCTCCTGCAAATGCGCCATTGTGTTGGAAGGGTTGGGATAGTATGCTTCACCTCGATCACCAGCGCTGGCGTGAGGATCGGGGTAAGACTCCATGACCGCGAAAGCCTTTACAGTGTTCAAGAACTAGCTGTACATGGCAACTTGTGCAGAGCGGGGTGCTGCGTGACGTCCCTAAGTCAGATATTATTGTTGCAGATAATGGAAAACCCTCGGTACAAGTATAGCTCCGTAGCTATCTTCTCACCGGAAAAGTTATCACGTCACCAGATTTGCACGTAAAGACTTCCTTCGGTGACCAAAATGAACATAATCATTACGCGACCTATTGCCGAAGTCCCGCCATCAAAATCAGCTTTATTTCAGACAATAGTAAAGTGTTTGAAAGTATATAGTTGCTTGTTGTTGTCGGTCCAGGAAAAACAGTTTTTGCGACTGTATGGAGAGAATGGGAAACCGCGAAGTCGCGTTGCAGAGTGGAGTTCTCCTGTGGAGAGCTACCTTGTCAATGCCAAGAGTTACATAAGCACCAGTTGCTATCTTGCACTGGAACTGATTGTATTTCCACTCATACTATGCCATTGTATAGATTTTTAAGTTGAGGAATTCTATCATGTGAATGGCTCTAGTGTTGGAGTAGCTGGAAAGAAAGCATGGAGAACTTGAATCACATTCAAATGGTTGATCATATAGTCGGACGACATCCGAGCACCAATCCTGCAGTTAGTCTGGAATGACGGAAAAATATCTCTACCACTAGAATACCCCATATTCTGCAGTTGCATTAGTTCCCAAACATGCCCATTATCACTCGGAGTATTTCTGTTGAGGTTCTCTCGACAGGTTGCAAGTCTGCCCTTTCGCCCTTGCAGCTAGGTGCGACCTCAAAACCTACCGTCGGCTATTCATACTGGCTATTTTACTGCATGCAACTTCATACGCCGTAGGCCTAGCAAACGTTGTTCGGAGGTAGATTGACCGCCATGCTCGAAGTCTTGGTATCGTGTGCACTTCACATAGCATGTTTCAGAGAATTCGGGCCTTCTCTTATCAAAATGTTGTTGGGTATATTTTGTCTTCAACTATATACATATACTATATATATATATATTGCGATTCTTTTATCCCATGGCTCTCCATGGTGATTATCCTCCTGTTTAGGACTATTTTCCACAGCAATAGGCACGTGTGGACGAAGTAAGCGTAGAACGATCTGATCACTATCTCTCCCTCGCTTTGGTACATACGAAATCTGTTTTGAGGTGCATCTTCACATTTTGACTTGCACAGATTGAACTTTAATCATTTCTCCTAATTGAGACTGAAAGTCTATTACTATCACATCGTAGAATGAGAGGAGGTTTCAAGCACAATGTCTCCTAAATTGAACAAACTCTGCACCTGGAAAGCACACCTACACCACCACCACAAGGGTTTCAAACACAGTTCAATCCATGTCTCAATAATCACATCCTATTTTAGCGCTTCGACTGAATCTGGTCTGTAAAGTAAATCATTATAAACGATGTAAATCCTTGTTGCATGCGCACAAGATACCATGTACTATTCTGCTCTTCTTTGACTATTGTATGTGTTTGTTAGATAGCCCGTCTTTTCAAGGATGCTAGAGGATTCCGATATTCAAGTGACCTTTATATGTATAAAGCATAGCCACTGTCAGGTAGACTTAAGGACGAGATGCTGACTTGCTGATACCCTTTCATGCCATGCAATGACGAAATTGTCGTGCTAATGAAGCTGGATTTATTGTCCGACAAACCTTTGTCGATCAAAAACCTTACACATATCAACATGATTTCAACATAATTATAGGAAATTGATACTGAGATAGTCACATAAATCTTAATATTGTAGGGTTATGCATCAAAGGATAAAATGATAAATCCAAGTCTATGAACAATGCTACGAAGGAAATACAATCTGAGCTTGCAAGCATGCCTGCAACTACTTGCCCAGACTCTTTGAAGAGTTTTCATCACATCATGAGAATTCGTGTTTTTACGGTATTGCCCAGAGCATATTACTGGCTTGATCGAAGGTCTCCCGACCTCCTCCTGGGTTATTGTTGCAATTGCAACCAGATATTGCCATCAGAAGTTTCATTCCGACCATTATTCAATTGACCAGACGTGAATCCAGACATCCAAAAGGCGTCGTTGTCATCGTCCGTAGACAAAACTGGAAAGTTTGTGCTATCATCAAACATGTTTTTCGTGTTCGAATCGTCATTGAAGTTGGTATAGTTGGGTAATTCATCATTTACGTTTGTGAAATTAGTCTGAGCGACACCTTTCAAGAATGCATCAATGTCTACGTTGTCAATGTTGCTCGAGGACAACATCTGGGTCTGCGGCAAGCCAATATATGACGATGCTGTACTTAGGCGATAGCCATCACCGATATCTGATGCATCAAAATCTGAGCCGTACCGACGTTGAAGACCTGGTCGTACTGCATGGTCGCTTCTGGGAGCAAAGTCTTCGACTTCTGATATTTCACCAGATGTGGAAGTTGCAGTCAAGGCTGGTTGATCATTACTGCCAAAGTCAAATCCTGTGAAAGATGCTGCTTGGCTGTACGAGGGGTTGGCAAAGGTATCATTGTTGAAGTCCAGGCCATCGTAGTGAGACCAGTCAATAGATGCAGCGCTCAGGCCTGCGGAGAAGAGTGGTTGATCCAGTTCGGGCAAGGCAGAAAATCCGTCCAGGTTAGTCAAGAAGTTATAATCACCAGTGATGTTGCTCATGTCCAGTGGAGACAGGACGTTGCTCATGTCATCCAGGTTGGCTCCTGAAGCAAGCACTGGTGATCCATGCTCTGACTTCACCATTCGCTGTTCTTGTCGCGCACTGACCATGGAGTCTTTGAGATGCGATGTGCTATGTAATGTATCGATGGTACTCGTGTGAGGAAGGTTGTCCACTGAGCGATTGGCCAGTCCAGAAGCTAGGGGACCATGAACAGTATGCGCCCGAGGAACGACATATGGCAAACCGCACTTGTGTGCTGCGTTGTTATGTTTGTGTACTGGTTTATGATGGCCATTCGTGAACACTGTCAAGCCACTACCTTCGGACTGGACAGTGAGCGCTCGTGCTCGTGGGCGCTTCTCATTGACCGGTATGGAGAATGCTGGGGTCTCGTCCGAATCTGATTCCGGGACAGGATCCAGGTGTTCCTTTTTAATAGAGCAGGTACATCGCTGACCATGACAGCAGCCGCATGTTTCTGCTACAGAGTGTTAGGCCTTGTATGACCCGCAATATGCATATGACCACCAAAGAAAAACTCACCTTGAGGCTCGCCATCATGTCCACAAGCGGCCCCTTTAGAATGTGCTTTCTCGCCACAGTCACAACGAACGTGAGCAGAACGAGACTTGCGCAAAGTACGACAGTGTTGGCATTGTGAGACTGGACGACCCTAAGAATTGGATTAGCGAAACTCGGGGACAGTGATGCAGAAGGATTATACTTTTTTGTTGATGTGCTGTAAAGGACGGTCCGAGTGCTGACAGTTGCTAACACGATGTCCGCGTACGCAAGCTTCGCAGGCCCATTTCTCGCCTTTAATCAACATAACTGTTGATATGTGGTTTGTGGCAAGGAAGAAATCGGGAGCGACGACGACGATTGCCGACGACGTGAAAAGTGTGCAAATTGAAGAAAATTGGTTGTCGGCAATCACTTTGGGACTGCAGAGTCGATAAGTTCGAGTCGGTGAATGCGGCCGTAACTTGGACAAGAGTAGGATCGTGTATATGGATACTCAAGCCCTGGGTATATATGATATGCAAAATTGCTCCAGACAATGATTCCAACGCCAATGAGAATGCAGAAGGACGATAGAGGGGAGATTTTTCTTTCTAGTAAAACAACACACACAACGCCCTGACGGCTCGCTGTAAACAGCGGCCTTCGAAAGCCCGTAGAGCGACCAAAGTGGTGTCTTTAGAGAAATCACACAATGATGAAGCCGTGAGTTAGGAGAGAAGAGGCAGGAGATGTAAGTGGGCGGTGGTTCTTAAGAGAGAGTGTGGTCTGTACGGCGACCGCTTAAGACTGCATTGGTCGTTCTTGAGGTGGGAAAAGTGGAAACTGCTACTGTAGTTTCCAAGACCACCACCACATTCTTGCTTTTGTTCACAAGAGCGTACTCGCTCCCCCGAAATGATAGGGTTGGGCATGCAGGTGCAGGCAGGATGCGGCGTGCAATCGATCGAATCAAGCTGCATCATGATTCAATGTGGTAATCAACAATCGATCTTCTGACACCAAACTTTTGCACATTTGAAGAGTGGATAGGACACAGATCAAAGATTTGGTTGTGCTCTCAAGAAGCGAGAGGAGTGGAGATGCGCAGAATATCCTCCACAGTAACAATACGCAGATCCGCACGACTCAATCCGTCCTACGACATGGTCTATACAAACATCTCCAAGTCCAACAAGCAGTCTATAATTGTCAAGGTCCCCACCCGCTACCGCCCATACCGCCCAGCCAAAATTCAGGGTACAGACGAGAGCCCTTGAAATGCCTACTCGGGAAGTGGTCCTATACTATGGTGTTTAGCCATTGGCTATTCATCCACTTCAGGCCCTCTACAGCTCGTGGAGAACAACTACCACATCAAGGCTTCCGTCCGGCCAGGGAATCCGTCAGCGGGGACTGATCTGACCAGCCTGCTGATTTGTTTGCTGACCACAGCTTCAATGGTGTTGTCTTTCTAGTAATCTTTCAACGATGTCTCTAAGCTCACATCGCATAACGTCTATCTGACATGCTCACAACTATGCAGTTCGAATCTGGCATATTTATGGATTCATCAAAGCAAGATTCATCCTTGCAAGTGTACATTTCAAAAAGCATTTGCGATTAGATCTGGCTTGTTGTCGCTGCTTCTTAAAATCGTCACTCGACTTTGTTACAACGTGTTTTGTGCCAGCGATCTTGAAAGTCCAAGCCAAGCAGATCGTAAAGACCAAATCATCAGAAAGGAAGGCTTGCAAGTGCAAGTCAGAGCACGGCGAGTGAGACATCTTGCCTGATTCATGCTGTGAAACTAAACAAGCACAGGAGAATGGATGAATGTAAAGCTTGAATTCAACAACACCCGAGAATGGACAGCAATAGCTGAAGAGACCTCTCCATGATTGCTTTTTAAGTCGCAATACATACAATCGAAAAGTGTTTTCTTGTTTATCAAGGTCCATATCCAGAATGTTACGAGCGACACGCACATGCTATCACTACTGATCTTAATCGTTCAAACATAGGGAAGATTATGACATGATAGTGTATCACAGTTTTCCGTCTTTTGCTAATAGTGCAAGCTTATCTACATACATTGAACGCTGTTATTAGCATCAAGTGGCTGCTTGCGTTTGTAGTCACTGCAATCAAGTCTACCGTACAGCCTACATGCATCTCAATTCCTTTCAATCAACCCCCCCCGCGTGCGATGCTCAAGTTCCAAAACCATGCTCAACCAGTCAGACAGCATCAATTCCTGATCCAAACGTGAAATTACGTGCATCATCGCTTGAACAATGCGCAGCAAGGCTGCCAAAAGAAAACGAAATTGGTCCCCACGAAGGCTTCATCACACCGCTGGACGAAATCTCATCTCTTTCGCGGACTCAAACCGCCAGGCGAATGGCATAAATCACTCAAGGTCACGTGAGGAGTGTTGCAAAACACTCCATGTATGGGACATCTGGGACCCGTAAGTTTGGATTTTGAAAGTTTACGGACATATTTCCGGTTTCTATGATGAGGTATGTACATTTTGGGAGTGGCTGTGTACAAGCATAGCATGTAGCCTACCTGTTGAAGATCATCTGTTGTCAGTGCTTTATGCGACGGTCCTTCGTAGTGTTTGCATATTGTCCTAATGGAGGAAATCATGGGAATGCCATGGCAGTAAACTTTCGAGCATGTGACATAGACTCATCTCGTATACATTACGAACCTCGTTGTTCACGAACGACTCCCCGACCGTGAAAGGCCAAGCTCATGAGCCTGGCATGATCTTTTCCTGCAATTACAGAAAGCTTGTTCGAACTATCCATAGCGGGCTTGAACCCATTGAATAAGTTATGTCGTTACGAAAGTGATCAGTATGGTCTGATGTCAACCATTTCTCGTTCATAATGTTGGGTTACTCACAGTACAACTTAACATAGATCATTGCCTTTGTGCAACACTCATGACAATCAGCTCTAATTCAGAATTCGCATTATGGTATCTCTCTTTTCATGATGATAAAGCAAGCAACTATAATACAGCTCCAACTTTCACACTACCATCGTTACTCATATTTCCCCCTTCATAAGCCGGTAGCACAGGCTTCAAAGAGCATCTGATGGCTCCTGCAGACTCCGCATCGGGAGTGATTCTAGTTTACCTTCTTGTTTCC
>Ga0115847_100018_pt1 | contig 32220 bp, 29 predicted proteins | sample InSIn5SAF170_FD_83861 | JGI IMG/M metagenome (GOLD analysis project Ga0115847, IMG submission 83861)
GACAGAACCAAGGCCAATCGCAATGAAGACTTAGATAATCAATACCATACGATATGGGATGCATCCACTACCTGCTAACGACGGCACGGGCAACGGAATACACACATGCTGTATGCTTTATGAGTTCATGCTTAAAACCATGATAACAACTATTTGCTTAAGCTTGATCTGAAAACAAGCACTTATGGAATACTCCAGACAAATACGTTCGTAGCCCAATTGGCCTAACAATTAGAGTCGAAGCTGTATCATCCTAGCCTCCAGATACCATTAATAAAGGCGTTGTTGAAGTGACATGTTATCTAAATGACAATAGGATTCGATAAACAACAATCCTTCCAGCAACAACTGAACGTGTATTCACACACGATGGAGAGATGGCCGACTGGGTCAAAGTTGAAAGGCAGTGCTAAACAAAACCACGTTACTAGATTTTTCAAACAACGTTAAATGATAATCACTGCGTCTTCAAGGCAATCCCAAATTCCCGAAAGTGATAACGAAGAGAACATCGCAAGGAGCATCGTGATGAATGAAAGCCTGTGAATGGGAGTTGTCAAATGTGGTTATGTCAGAAACAGTCGAATTGAGATAATGCGAACAAAGTGATTTCACCAGCTGTTGAGACAGATAACCCAAAGATGATGGATTTTACGCGGTCTAGTTACATATCTTACGTGCAATACCGAAAGTGACGACACTTATTCTATCAATATGGATTGTCATCAAGTTTATCAGATTTCTACTTTTACTGTCAAAAGAACAAAGAGTGCCAGTTGATACATTATCAACAAAAACAAAAAGGTATCATAACGTCCGGCCTCGCCCCGGTCCTGCTCTTCTTTATCTTTACAAACGGACTTAGAAATCCTCACTACTCAAGATCTAGACAAATTTGATTTCCCCGAAAAGCCCGGCACGAACTTGTACCAAAGCTGCAAGCTCAAGCAAGAACTCCTGTAACACAAGGACATTTGTCAAGACATGACTGACGCTGACCAACTTCTCGGTTTCCTCCTCCTCCTCCTGGCGTTCTTCCTCTTGAGCGTCAGCTTCCTCTCCTGCCAACTCTCGAGATATTTCATCTTCTTCCTCATAATTTCTCTTCTTATCATCATCTTCGAGACGAAAAGGAATAGCTTGAACGTTTTTCTTCTTATGGTCGACTTTCGGTATCCCAACCCTTCTCGCCAAAATCCCTCTATCAACTCCTTCAAGAGCTCTGGCTTGCGCATCAACTACCCTATCTCTCTCCCCCTCTGTTCTTAAAGGACTGGGACTTCCTCTTCCCAAACCTCTGCCAACGCCATGTTCTCCCATCGGAAATTGTGATGGCGGCACGCCACTTCTTGATCCTAATCCAGGAGTACTAACACCACTTCCCCTCTGCACATCCAAACTACTCCTCCCTCTCGGACTACCATTTCTCGAGCGCGTAGGTGTATCAATTTTATCGAGGATCCGTTGAGCAAGACTATCTATTGCACTTGGTCTCGGTTGTGGAGAGATTGACCTTGAATTGCTGTCGAGACTACTTCTCGGAGGTGGCTGATGCACTGTTGAATTTGGAATAGGCTCGTTAACAGAAGCAGCTTGAAATGCGTCGCGCCGTTGTTGGAGTAAGTCATCGAAACGGGGGATCTCATCACGGTAATTGTTGACTTGAGAGGTGAGTGTTTGAAGCGTTTTGAGGATTGCGGGAGTTGTTTGATCAGACCAAATTGGCAGACGACGATTGTTGCGGAGGGAGCGGAGTTGAGATTGTTCAAGACTCTCGATAGGATCTTGACTCATTTGATTGACTCCTTCATCGTCAGAAAGTTCTGCTTCTTCTGAAAATGTGTAGCTCATGGGATCTGGAAGAAGCCAGTTGTCTAAGCGCATGAAACCGCACGTAGCCAAGTCAACGATTGTGCCTGTCAAGGATAGATTTGTCTCTACTGAGTTCGTGAAAAATGTTGACAGGATGAGGAGTAGTGTCTTCAGCATAGGATCTTCTGGACGTAGAGTATGTGCTCGAATGTCTCTTGGTGCACCCGCAATTGTTGCCTGCGCTGATGGTATTTTTGTGGCTCCAAGAGTTTTTGGCGCCACTAGATCTAAGGAACAAGGATGACTTTCCAATATGCTCATGCAGTCCTTTAGGTGATTGTCGTAAACTATATCGAAGTCATCATCGGTACCAATATCTCCTGCTAAGCCGAGTAAGAAATTCATCTCCATCTCATGACCGCCTATCGTTCGTTCTGGTACTTCAGACACTACATGACTGGTGGATAGAAGTGTTGTCACAGCATATCTGTGATGTCGCCGCAAGATTGCAGAGACAAGCTGTAATGTGACTGATACTGTCTGTTGATTTTCAGACTGTAAGCAGCCGTGAATCAAATCGACAAGATTGAACAGTGCAGGTGTCGCAGATGCCTCTTGCTGGGCTGCCATGATTGTGGCCAAATCCATCGATTTCCGCTTCCTTGCAGCACTAACCGATGTGGTTGACCCAGTATTTGGTTTGCTCGAGTCTGGTAAAGCTAACAAGTAATGCAATATGAGGTGGATCATATCTGGGTGATCCAATGCCTCAAGAATCCGTCGGAGGTATGTCAAAACGGCCACTGAAGACCCACCATCAACATCAGAAGACTCAAGCAATGATGGGTATCTGCAAACATAAGTAACCCCCTTTATAAATGCCTTGTTGCAATACTCACAATAACTGCTGTAAAAAGATGACTTGAAAATGCTCCAATAATGTCTGCTTAACATCCAGACTCTTACAGTGATTAAGCACATCCTGCCAAAAAACCAAGTGGGCCAGAAAAGTCTCCATGTTCATGCCAAATCCTTCATCTACCGAACTCACAATCTCACTTGTCGTAGTGGGGTGCTCATAATCCGATAGCGCCAAGATAGGAGGTAGCTCATCAGGGCGATGATCGATGACAAGCTTCCTACTCAGTTGTGAGTACAACGCTCCCAATCCAGTAGCCATCATAGTCGCGAGATCGCTCTCCACGATCCATTGCTCCAAAGTAACGGAATGCGAGGCTGCTTCAATAATGTAGAGCAGACCCGTCCTTGCAAAATCACCAATTCGTCCTTCATCATGAATGTAATCGATCAGAAGGTAGAAAAGTGGAAAGTCCTCTTTATGCGTCTTCCCCGTGAATTCTTCATGCGCATCAACCTCCTTATCATTATCGATGTCTTCCCGTTCCTGCGCAGTAAACCACACAGGCAAGACCTCTGGGTCCAACCGTATCTTTGTTGTAATGTTGAAACTCAATTCCACGATCTCCACTTCCGTGTCTCTTCCCAGCCTAATACTATTCACTCCTGTTATTTTTACCAAAAGATTCATAAGACTGGTAGAGAAGCCATCATTCTCGACGAAACCTTCCTCCTCACTGTCAATCAACGTCGCAAACAGTCCTACACCTTCTCTTATGATACCCTCGTTATGGGAAGTTGCAGCGATCTTGCTGATCGGGATGTAAATCTGTTTGGAAGCTGCGAAGGCAATGCATGGATGTGGCAGCGGACGACGCGATTCTTCACTGAGGGTGGTTGCGAGTTCTTGGAGGATGGAACGTATAGTCTCGGCTGCTTCGTGGTCGCGAGAGAGATCGGAATAGGAGCGCCAAACATTCTAAATGGTATCGATTAGTTCAGATGGGTGCAAGAGTGTGTTTGGTAAACGTCTTTTACCAATAAGTGTGCGTATTCTTTCTTGAATCTTGCCAGGCGTTTCTCGGGGTTGTTGGCTGCAGCTTTACTGCTCGATGCTGGACTGAGGGAGGTCCCTGCGATAAGACGGGACCACTACACGTATTGTCAGTTTTAAGTGAATATATATGTGCATGTCCATATATGTGAAAAAATATGAGTACTCACGAAATCCATGGCTATAAGACGAACATGATTGTTCAAGCCATACTAGAATTGTAGTTGTAGATTATGGAATGTAACACGATTGACACGCATAACGCTAATATGGCGGCAGAATTTAAAGTTGCATGAAGGCGGGAGAGCCACGGACCCACTCTCTGCATACCCCTGACACTAGTTAAGTACTTCGTCTAAGGGTACCAAAGACAGCTCAACTCCTGGCCACTCTGCATTACTAACAGAGAACGGGCTTTAAGAATGACCATCGACCTCCGTCCTTACTATGATACCAGGATAGTAAGATCACAACGTGTTGGCAGTAAATGAATTTGTATTACTAGGTCCGTAAAGAGACGTAGCCCTTGGTCTCAATCCGTGTAGTTGTGCTACAGTGTATTACCTTGGGCAATACTACAGGGCCGATATTGCGCCATTTGTGCGCTTTTTGATTGTTTGGTGTATTATACAAACACCATTCGCTATGGGTAATTGATATGATGCCTCCAAAACTCCACGGGCTACATAAAACGCCATATCCCAATGCCTAGGGTCGAACCTCCATAAAAGCGAAACCCTCTTGCACACTAAAACGAAGAAAACAACATTGGTATCATCTCATCATTCCCATGCATAACAGAAAGATACTGATAATTCTGCGTATGATCAAGAGACAAGCTCTCCGGCCAATCCATCAAAACGTTCATAAGCTTGAAGAGAATCCCAAATAATGCCTACCAGGTCGGATAACGATGATGGCCGTGCTAAAATCCTCACCCCAACATGCTTGGATCGTCCTCATCGTCTGACTCCTCAAGGCCTTCGATCGCATCTTTAATCTGTTGACTTGCCTGCAAACATATTAGTGGCGGCTAAACTCAGGATTTACATTAGACCTACCTTAGGATCAAGGTTCAATGCAATCGTGAAGTGCTTCACGGCAGATCCTTTATTTTTGAGAGCCTTGTACAGCTTGCCGAGTTGGAAATGTACCATAGCAGCATCTGGCGCAATATCCTTCAGGATCATCAATTCTTCCATAGCATCTTCCATCAGTCCCAGTGTCATCAGTGCCCGAGCTTTCTTGTACCTCGTCAACCCGGATCGGGGGGCCAACTCAGTCGCCCTAGCGTAATATTTGAGGGCTTTTGATGTTTGTTTCTGCTTCTCGAGGACAGTTCCGATACATGTTGTCAAAACTGCATTGGTGGGGTTGATTTGAGCAGCAGACTCAAAGTGCACAAACGCTTTATCGTATTCTCCTTGTTTCTCGTAGACCCTACCAACACCATACCACGCATTATAATGTCGCTTATCCGCAGAAATACCTTGACGATATGCAACAAGTGCCTTTTCGTACTCTTCGTTAGCCACATGTTCGTGACCTTGCAGTGTGAAACCATAAGCAAACTTAGGATCCAATTGGGTGGCACGTTTGAAGCAACGAAGTGCTTGCTCGTGGTCTCGAGCCAACGACCAAGAGTTTCCTAGCGCACACCAGGCTTGTGGGGTGAGCCAACTAGCATCAACAAGTTCGTGGGCTAAGAAAGCAAGATCTGTCTCGCGCTTAAGATGCCACAAGATAGTTGAATAAAGCTCCATATCTTTGAAACGGGTTGGTGCTATTTGACGTATTCTCTTGTAATATTTCTCGGCCTCTGCATATGACGCCTGTTCATAATGTGCTCGTCCCATCTGTGCCAGAACCCAAGGTGTCTCTAAATGTGCTTTTGGTACCAAATGATACAGCTGCAAGGCATCTTGAGATCTGAACTGTGAGAGTGCAAAGTAACCATTGCCAATCTTTTTGCACAAGTCTAGGAGCATTCTGACAGCTTCCTCCATCTTCATACTGATATCAGCATCAACAATTCTTCTCGACTGGTGCCCATTAGTTAAATTATTATTTTGTAACCTTGGGGCCTCTCTTTGATCCACATCCATGGAGTCGTCCATAGGTTTTCTGTTGCCACTAACTTGTCTACCTACATTGGAGACATTTGATGGCGGTCGTACTACTTTTGCTTTTGCAGGAATTGCTCTCTTCAACTCTCGACCAGGTGCAGGACCAACTGTGGGCAGACTTGATAGTGCCTTATTCGCCGGCGGTCGAACTTGAGTTTGTATCCGTATACTTCGTCGTTGAGGAGCTCCAGGGTCTTCCGAAGGCTGTCGAATATGTCCAGAATTGGTGCGCTTTCGATCTACTGGAGCTGCCAAATTTGCGCTTCGTAAAGCCTGCGTTGCTGCTGATTCTTCCGCTGGATCATGTACTCTTTGCGTTCTCCTGGTTGTCTGACCACGGCCCATTTTGGGTGCATCTACTGAGAAATCCATGCCTACACCAGGAACTGGGCGACTTTTCCTGACAGGCGGTGGCTCAGCATATGCAGAGACTACTGCATGATCTCGTCGACTTGGTACCAATGTTGCATCAATCATGGCACTTGGTCCAGTCGGGGTCTCTATGGCTTCGGGACCAATTCCTCCACCACCAACTGCAGGTAAGTTCGTCAGACTCGGATTACTCTCGTTCAATTTCTGCGACGCCCCCAGCGTCCCGAAAAGACCTCCACCATAACCTCGACTTGGCGCAACATTGAATGGATCTGGACTATCGCTAGCAATTGCAACAGGCCGTGAGGAGCTTTGTAGGTAATGCTCGAGATTTGGAGCAGAGGCAGTGTGTGCCGGTATGCCTCTGTGTTGATCTTGACTGTCAATGGAACTCGCTTGTAGTATATTTTCTAATTCCACTGACAGCTTGAATATGTTTGGCACTCGAACTGCTGTTCCCATATCGCACAAATTCGTAAATGCATCCCACATGAAGGGATTTAACTTGAGCGCTTCCTCGTAATACCCAATAGCCGCAGATTTGTTTCCATAGGCTTCACTGAGCTTCCCTGCTAGACATGCAACTGCTGCTGCATCAGCAAATGGCTGTCGCGACGTCGAAGAGTGTTTCGCAAAGTTGTTTGTACCAATCCACAAAGGTCTGCACTTCTCTAAGGCTGTTATACCTTCCTTGTATTTTTGCAGCTTCAAGCATGCCTGCGCAAACACATAGTTGCACCCTAGATGTGAAGCTTTACCAGCCAGGAATTTGGAGTACTCGTAGGACGATGCATTGTCACCTAGCCGTAGATGACAGAGAGCAAGAAGATATGAGGATTCGGCGTGTTTGGGATCGTATGCGAGAAGACGCTCGGCGAAGAAGAGCGCGTTGGAGAGAAGGTCGTTATCGATGTGGTATTGGATCAGTTGCCGCAGCTGCGTGACGAGAGCTGGGGGAGGTGCCATTTCGATAGTGAAAGGCTTGAGAAGTAGGAGATCCCTGGTCAGTTAAGTGTCTGCGGCCATACGTTCAACGACTCTGAATGTGCGATATGACGAGTATTTTGCTGCCCTTTGTCATTTAAGCGTACTTCCTCCTACAGTATACTAGCGCCTGATACGGTATACACGCTTGAAGAACAAAGAACGAGTTATACCTTGTCGCAGTCTCTTAGGAGGATTGTTCGAAAATCTGGTGTATTACTATGTGGTTGAGCGGCCTTGAATTATAAAAGGTGGCGGCAGATAGCGAATGTAAGAAAGAGAACGGCGCGACTCCTGGTTTACTGGGACAATGATGAAGAAAAGATCGCCTCCTAGGATTCCATGAAAGCGTAATGGGGATTAATGCATGTGCGAAGACATCTAGGGGTATATGAGTTCGGCAAGTATTAACATCAACCTTTCCCTCCACGTTCTGTCGGACTGTTCCTAGCAGCACTTCGCGATTGTTTTGGTTTGTCCAGGTCCAAGACTCTCTGCATGGGTTTGGCGCGGCAACTGGAGCTTAAGCCTGAATGAGTTATGTCAGCGCCAAGATTTCGTCGGCGGCAACTTCGAGCTTCACCACATCAATCTTTCAAGCTTGGTCGCCAACCAAATTGGTCTCACAACAGCTTCCCAAAACCCAACTGTGCAGACACCTTCTTCAGTAACAATTTAACTTTAACTGTTTCCATCACCGATTTCTCCAATATAGCCACTGCCATCAACTATGGCGCAAAAAGCAAAGAAGGACAGAGCAAAGTCCAACACAGCAGCTCTGAACAATCTACACATTGGTAGTCTCGCAGTTAATGCAACTTTTATTCTCTTCAGCTTGCTGATAAAACGTCGATCATTCTTCACCTACTTTATCTTCTCGATTCCAGCATTAATTGCAGAATTCATTCTCGAGACTTCAGGACGACCGAAATATGATGCAGATACGAAAGCATTGAAATCTGCTGGTGAAGATCTTGCTGCGCCTGGTCTGACAGAGTACCTGTTTGATGTGGTATGGGTGACTTGGTTTGCGGTTGTGTCAGTCATCATTTTTGGCAATAAAGGTTGGTTTGTATGGGCTGTAGTACCCGCTTATGGTGCTTATAAGGGATACGGACTATTGGGACTGGCTAAAGGATTAAGAGGTGCTGGGCAGACAGGGCAACTACCAGCTGAAGAGCAAGTGCAGGGAAATCGAAGACAGCGAAGAGCAGCTTGAACAGGAAATTTGCATTTGCCCTTCCATCCATCTATATCTACACCATTCTAGAACTTGCAAAGCACCCATCTACCGGCATCTACAACTTTTTACCAGTCCAGTGTTCCACATCTTCCTTAGTTGCATCGCGAACGATTACGTGGATGTGTTCTAATGCTCTAACACTCTGTAATGAAACCCAATTCTTAAACCATACCACGCGGTCCGCACCCAATCTATCGACAAAGGTTTTCTGGACGAAATCATGGATCACCTTACGACTTTGGTCTGTGACGTCGCCGGTCTGGGAATCTGTGGCGATAGGCGTCTTGCTCCAGACGACTATGTGTGTGAGATCTGGTGTGAATGCATATGGCCAGTCGTTGACGAGAATCTGGTAGTCTGACGGGTTCTCAAAGGGGATCGATGAGATATAGTTGAATGGGGGTGATCCCCAAGGCAGTTTGCTTTGGATCAGAAAATTGGTCATGCTGCCATATTGCTTGTTGATTTCATGCGACCATGACATGTATCTCCGAAGATCTGATGGTCGCCTTTTGAAGATTTCAAGCCTGTTCGCCGCTAGAAATAGTTAGCTCCGCGTATACGCTACATGCTTTGTTGCTCCAAGTGGACATCATTGTTGTACTCAGTCATCACGAAATGGAACAAAGATTATCTCAAGGCATGTTGCTTGTACTTGCCATCACATACCAATAACATCTTTCAATTCTTCCCAAGTATGAAGCTGAAACTCTTCATCAGTCTGTGACAGTACCCATTTATCCACCTCCGTTAAAGGAAATGGCGATTCTTCCAAGTCTCCCATTTCAACGCTGATATGTGGAGTGACCTTCTGTACGAGGTGGGATGATGGAGGGGAACTTTTATCTGAAAGAAGGAAAGTCAATGATCCCTGCAAGTTTCTCCTCTGACGTTGCCGAACATATCCTCAAAATCTCGCTCCAAGAAACATAACTTCGACAACGTTCAGTCGCAGATACTACGAATTGTTTGACAAAACTATTGTTCCTCTTACAATTAAGAGAGGACGTGGATATTAATTAGAACGTCGTAAGCGGCCCACAATTGCAGTTGCTGGGTTTCCCGAGTACGGTCTCAACATTTTTGGAACCGCACACAATGGCGTCGAATGAATTGTTCTTGACCGTTGCGCTTGCGATCCTGATCGCAGCAGCAATCGGAGGATGGATTGTACTCAATGGCAGTATGTATGACCCTTGACCTCTGCCATTCACCGTCTGACCAATTTCTAGAACCAAAGCCACAGGCAGTTCTCAAGCCCACTGAATTACAAGATTTCAGGCTCGCCGAAAAGACTACGATCTCGCACAATGTAGCAGTGTGAGTTTGCCTACGCGCAGGTATCAACGTTTTCTAACATACGGCAGCTACCGCTTCGCCCTCCCAACACCATCATCCATCCTCGGTCTCCCAATCGGTCAACACATCTCAATCAGCGCCAACTGCCCACAAGCAGATGGCACGACGAAAGAGATCGTCCGCTCATACACTCCCATCTCTGGCGATCACCAACCAGGCTTTTTCGATCTCCTTATCAAATCTTATCCAACAGGCAACATCTCAAAATATATGGCGTCCCTCAATGTAGGCGAGAGCATCAAAGTCAAAGGTCCCAAGGGCGCATTTGTCTATACACCCAACATGGTACGCCACTTCGGTATGATCGCGGGTGGAACAGGAATTACACCTATGCTTCAAATCATTCGTGCTGTCATTAGAGGTCGTGCGAAGGGTGATACGACCGAGATCGATCTCATTTTTGCGAATGTGAATGTCGAGGATATCTTGTTGAAGGATGATCTGGATGAGTTGGCAAGGACTGACAAGGGATTCAGAGTCTACTATGTGTTGAACAATCCACCTGAAAACTGGAATGGCGGCGTTGGATTTGTTACTCCTGAGATGATCCAGGTAGGTCTTGATGTCTACTTCCGAACATTGTGCTAACATGTGCTAGGAACGTCTGCCAAAGCCAGCTAGTGATGTTAAGCTCTTGCTCTGCGGCCCTCCTCCTATGATCAGAGCTATGAAGACTGCTGCTGCTGATCTTGGATTTGAAAAGGCCAAGCCAGTGAGCAAGTTGGATGATCAAGTGTTCGCTTTCTAAGTGCTATAAACCTTGAGAAAAGCACATCTACTGCCCACATACATATCTCAGAACAAGTCAAGCGTTCATGCGGAAACAAGGGAAGAGAGAAAATTTAGTAGGACCGTGGCAGGTGTTAAATGTAAACGCCCGACAGAGGAGACAAAATAGAAGTAAAAGTAGTATGTAAATCTGCTATACATACATCTAGAAGCAAGAGTTAGCAAATAGAAACAGATTATGAAAGGCCCGTATAAGCTGTTCCGAGGATCACATGTGTTAAGTGATTGGGACGAGTGCTGAATCAATAAGTTGTTACTATTTTACTAAATTAGTCGATCATTTCTGTGAAGCGACAATAAGTCATTTTATAAACTTAGTTTGATAATGATAATCTCGGCCATAGCGCGCTTTTATATCCTTTCTCGATGGAAGTGCTATTAAACGTGCCTAGACCAACCAGCTTTCTACCCAGTTCTTTATACTAACCAAGAGTGTTTCCGAATTTTCCAAAAGCCCTATCATGACCAAAAATTTGAGCTCATTCTCAAAGCGTACATCTCTCCTCAGGCTTCAGATATTCCAGGCCCAAACCCTCGAAAACCCTCCTCTCCTTCTCCTCAAGCGTGACCTCATGCTCCCTCCCCTTATCCTCCTCCCTGCTCTCGAGATCGATCCACGTCCCCGTCCCTCGATGCCTGACACCACTACTATCAAATTTCAACCCTAGGGCATTCTTGACGTAACTTCTCAGATGCTGCTCGAACAGTCTCCCGCCCGACCACCCCAGAACTGCACACCCCGCCGTCTTCCATGGACTGATGATGATATCCACCCTCCGATGCGGATACTCCTCTCCCTCGACAGGGTGCGGCTTCGGATTCTTCCACACGACGAAAGCATGATCAAGCGTGTCGAATCCAATGCGCCGTTTCTCACTTGACCCTTGGAGATGACCGTTCGGACCACGCCATGCGAGTGTCTCTTGCCCACGCTCAGAGTTACGGAAGGAGACCGTCAGCTCGTAACGCACCCAGTTGTCTTCGTTTAGTACGTTTAGGAGGTGACCTATGAAGTTATGCGTGGCCTTCTCTTCCGGATGGGAGATGATGAAATCCATGTCTCCACATAATTCCTTGCCTTTTCTATAGCCTCCCACCGTACAGATCTTGAAACCTGGGTAGATGCCGTTTGCATAATCGAGGATGATCTTCTCCGTCTCTGCGACTTCTGCGCGAGGAATGGGCGTGTTCAGTTCATCATAGTACTTCAGACCTATCTGCTGATCTCGATTGAGCTTGTCCCATCCAAACTCGATCAAGTCTTCCAAGTCTTTGTATTTGTATTGGTCGTAGAACTTCCGAGCGGTGGCGTCGGCAACCTGAAATATTTTCCAGAAGGCATCGAGTGCTTTCAACCGCTCATCGGCTTGGATCTCCTTCACTTCTTGAATCTCACCTGTTTCATGCCACTCTTGCCAATCACCGGCCATCTTCTCACCTACACCGGGCAAGCGCAGTATCTCTGCCACACTTTGAATCCGGTAAGGATATGCTTGGACAACAGCTATACCAGCTGAGTAGGCTTTTGTGGAGAATTCGTGGTGCACTTCATTACTCTCCAACTCTCTTGCGTGTCTGATGATCTTGAGTTGATCCACGAAATCGTCGTTGGGACACCGTGCTGGTGTTACCCTTTGACAAGCCCATCTTGTCTTCAGCGACTCTGGGATTGGCGGCATATTCTCAGCCGCTTCACGATCTTCTGTGTTCTCGTGGATTAATTGAGACAGTTTATTGCGGGAACTGCTTTGCGAAGGTTGGCTCCTCTGGTGATATTGGCCGTATCTACGGACTAGGGGTGGGGGTGTGTCTGCCTTTGCTCGAGCCATGATTGAAGATGATGTGTCTCTTACTTTTTTGACTGGAGACGAAGTGGATGGTGATGTGACCTGTCCATGATAGACAAGGTATGGGGGTTGCATAGGAAGGAGTCTCCCGGCTTCAACAGAATCGTAGTACCATTTGAGGTTAAGAACAATGACTTGCCCATCCGGAATACTTGAGAATGTTGATTGTGAGGATGCCACTGGAGAGTTTGGCGAAGCACCTGAAGAGTGGCTTCCACTTCGTTTTCTCTTCCGAGGATTGCTGTGAATACTCTCTCCATCGCTAGCACTGTCGGTCTCAAATCCAGTGTGTCTCATCTGTTTATTTAAAACATTCCCATCCGAAGCTGCTTCCACACTCTTCTCCACACTCCCAAAATCACGCGTAGCTACTCCATTTCCCACAAACTCCTCGGTGTCTAATCCTAGACTTCTCAGATCATGCTTGGCTCGTTCTTTACGATTGACCTTTCCCAGAACTAGCTTCGCCTCTTTGATGTTAAATCTCAGATTTGGCTTGACACTGTCCTCTATCCTGTGGAGTTCTAATTGCTCTTCGTTCGTGTCGAATCTTGTTTTGAGAATGTATGTCGGTGGAAATGTGAGTGAAGTCATAGTAATTGTTAATGCTAAGAATATGGTGTCATTCAAGTTGGGAACAATCTGGATATGGGATGGTTGCAAAGTAATGATGCATAATCAAAATATGAAAGGACAGCTGCAATTTGATTTCGATACATCTGGATCATGGTGTAGATGCGTCGACGGTGTAAAGATGGCCCATCGTGACGACGTCAGTGAAGCTGATGTAGATGAGTGGCCAATCTGGCTTGGCGTGGAGATATGTGCCAGAGAACGGACTACCTAAGCACGACAGCTCAAGTCACAAAGTGATAAGACTCAGTCTGAGAACAAAACAAGGCTAAATTGGATCTTGAATGGTGTATTGCTCTGTTAGAAAGACGATATAATATAAGAAGTATGTTCGCAAGGGTCACATAGCATATAATCATCTGTAATATGATTTGCTACATTGGATTTTCCTTCTGTATTATACATGTTTCCAAAGGGTAGCAATTGTTTTCCGCGCAAATTAACAACACAAATCTAAGTCTTGTTGCTCTACCAGCCGGTGATAAACTTGACACCAACCCAAGTACTAGTCAGAATCAATCCCAATTGCGCAAACCAGAATGCTGGTCCACCCTTCTGGTATCGTCCCTTTCCTCCTGGCAATCCCTTACTATAACCCACCATGTATGCGAATCTGCTCAGGCACCATACAGCGCCCATGATACCAGCAGCCCTAGGGTAGTGCAATCCAGCAATCAAGATCGCAGGTACGGTCTGGGCTTGGTTCTCGATGAAATTCGCATGTGCTCGCTGCGCGCCGTTGAAGCAGAGCGCCTCGTGATCGGTGCGTTCGGGGGGTGCGTATGCCGCTGGGTAGGCTACCTTTGCCAGTTGGCGGTGTTTGCCTGTGTTGGCCGTGTGAATTGCTCCGAGCCAGAAGGTGGCTGTTGCTGCGAGGATGGCGTAGCTAGGATATCAGGATTAGCTTGAAGCCTTGATCGCAATCATTGCCACAAGGGTACTCACCCATAGTTTGGATCAATCGTGATGGTGGCCATTGTTACGAAGAATGAGCAAATGTTTCCCTTTTGCGCCGGCTGTTCCACTTCTTGGTGCGACTTGAAGATATTGCGGTAGATGATCGCTGAGTGTGTAGTCGGCTAGATCGAGTGTTTAAGTATGAGAGAAAAGTCGCAGATTCGTCTGAAGAACAAGAAAACGTGTCCCCGTCTGCCTTGGAGGAAGCTTCACGGCAAAATGAAATTGTGGATGTCTTGCAAAGACCGAATCGTTCAGAAATTCGTACGGACTGGCCGAACTGTAACGCCGAGGTTTCTCAGACATCTCGAATCCTTCCGTCTATGTTACTCCTAGCGTCCGTTTCCTCCTTCACGACTTCCGCTAGTGACCAAAGATACGTCTTTAAGCATTCATAAGAGGATCACCCACGTGTAACCGTGCATCGGCGCACTGTAACAGTCGTTATTATATGCGGCAAACCAAACTCCGTAATTCCGGTCACCTGCAATGTTGAATAACGTGCATCGTTAACACCTGTGAGACCAACTTCTCATGATACGCGCAAATGTGATCTCGTCTTCTGGTCGGAAGCTGTGCAAGACATCGTGTCTGTCCGCGTTGTCGGGAGAATATCGTTGACTGGGATGATGTTATTGTCGTGGAGTCCTCTTCTCGCAGGAATTTCAAATCATTTCTATGTTGAATCATTCATGGTATCTGCTAAACATTTGTGCCCGGTAGAAGCAACTGCAAGGTCCGTTTGAGAAAGTTGTCAAAAGGGAAAAAGAGAACGAGGAGATGGGGATGAATTTATGGTGCTGACAGAGGTTCCGCTCAACCAGCCAACAAGCTTACGGCGACGGGAGCACGCGATCGGTATGCTGAGTGTGGTTTCACAGACTTACGCCAGTACGGCCGAAATGCTAAGTATACCCTGCACAAGTCTCAACATCCGTGCTGAAGAGCATATAAAGACCAAAAATATTGCTTGTTTCTATAAGTATGCTTAATTATCCTAGAGTTCCTCATGCCCCGCTTGTGTTCCCGGCATGTATATCTTCCCACCGTACCACAATCTATGGATGATCCCAAATGCAATGATGTATATATCCGTGAGGATGTCAATCTAACGATGAAATATATCTCCCCTTCCATACTCCCCGTAACTAGACACGAAACCAACGCCACTAATGCATACTAGCTAATATAGCCCAAGCTACCATAAGTAGAAAGAGGTGAAAGGATATAACGACCTGGGGTATGCTGCCGTGAAAAATGCAACCACAAAAACGCCGCCCAATGCATGTGTATATCAATCTCGATTCCCCTCCAAAACCATTTCCTCACCATCCCCTCTATTCCAGATCAGCCCACCGAACCTTCTTCACAGCTCTTACTCTTCCATCATCCTTCTTCAATCCACCAATACCCAGTCCCACAGGTTCCCGTCTCATGTAAGAGGCAGCTGGCGCACTGCTCGACAGAGTAACGTCGCCAATCATCTCCTCGTGCTCGTCGATCGTCCAGATACCCCTGCTAGGCGTGCGCCAGGAGACAGGCTTTCTTCTACCAGAACCAATATTGCCTGGAGGACTCCAGCTCAGACTTCTTCCGCTCCTATCCATGGGCGGCGATAGCCTGACTCGTCCACGCCCTCTGTTCTTCTCCCGCTGGCGTTGTGGCGGTGAGGAAGAAGGATGCATAGTGAGACCATTGAGGCGTAGTGTTTCCGGGTGATAGCCAACCCTTGAGAATCTACCACCTTCAATTTCCGCCATAGCCATGGAAGCTACGGATCGTGATGTAAAATCCTTGAGGCTCAGCGGCATTGCGAAACCGAACTCAACCTCGTTCATGGCTGCCTCGTCATCCAATACTTCTCGCTGGCGTTGGAGACTGCTAGGACTGATCTCTCGCACTTCTGCATCCCGCGTGAGCTTGAGGAGGTCCTCGTCACTGCCTTCGATGCCGGCTGACAGGTCCTCGTCATCGTCAAAGACTTCTGGATAGTCGTCTTGTTCGAGGAAGAAGTCTATGTCTTCGTCACTACCAAAGTCATGGGAGTCCGTTGGCGTTGTGAGGAAGAACGAGATGGGGTTGCTGTCGATATCTGTTTCTTCACCATGCTCTTGCGGGACAGAAGGAAGTGGTTTGCTGTTGAGATCTTGAATAGCTAAGGTGGGCATATGGTTGTTCTGAGTCGCGACATGTGGTGAAAGGTGGATGATTGTAGGAGGGAACGAGTCCTGACGCTTGAGTTGATTGAAAGGCATCTTGGAATCCTTATGCGCTTTTGTTTATCGAGTTTGTATGATTTGATGCACGTGTATGAAAACGAACCAGATCTCGAACCAAGGAAAGTCAGAGAGCGATAGGCAGTTCCGGCTCTAGGCCGGTCGAGTATTCTTGACAAGGTGAACCCAAGCCCAAATTAAGAAAAAGGCGTTTGCTGACTAGCAAAGCCGTTCAACGAGAGTACAAAATGAAGTCGAGCAACAGAAGATAGGAAAAGAAAGCATTCAGCGTAAGAGACGGGAATGTAGGTGATATATACTGTGATTCTCGATGTCATCCACACCGATGATCACGCTGCCTCGCCGAGTCACACAGCCCGCCCACTTACTCACAACCCTCACACACCTTGGACACGGCGCCGCGAAAACCTGTCAGAATGAGGACTCTTGACCTGCAGCCTACCACATTTCCAACTTGGGCATTCCTGGGAGCTGCAGCGTGATTGGTGATTATGAGAGCTGACTACTCTCAGATTGAGGCGTCCACGAATGACACCACATCTGACCTCTCCATCTCGCAAAGTACAATAGATGACAGCACCTTTCGTGTATGCAGAGTCGCAACAACCTCCCCATCTACAGAAATTCTAGAGTTGAGATGGAAGAGAATAATCTCATCATCATCATTATCATCTCTAACATCATGACGACAGACACTTAAAGAAAGGACTTCTTCCATAGTATGCAAGGTGCGAAAAGACGGGTAACATGGCAAGAAAACAATAGACGAACCAAGTGGCTCTGAGGTGCAGACGGTTTGCATAGAATGCAGGTTGAAGAGGAGAGAAGGTGAGAGTTATTGGCAGCCTAGTCCGGTGACTACCCCGTTCAAGACATGTCCACTCACATTCGCCTCCACCTCTGCGCCCTGACAGCTGCAGCTGCACATGCACTATGCACGGTTGATCTCTCATCTGCAAGATGGTTTCGGTAAACTATCTGAATTGGGTGAATGACGGTACGTACCGAGCCTGTCGATTACGCCTGATCAGTAGACTAGTCACGTTTCCAGCATGCGCGTTACCGCGCGATGCGAAAGAGATCTCGATCCACGTTGCCCATACCACTTGCTTGAACTTTGCTGGTGCTATCCTGAAGTCATCGATTGTTAACTCTTGATCAATCGCAGCGATATTTTATTATCGCGAGATACTGCAAAGAGTCGAATAATCCGAGCTGATAAATCAATAGACTCGTGTTACCACCCGCGCGTGACAGTGGCTGCACACCCCCAAAATCAACTGTGGTGTTGCGACAAACTAAGCCATCAGCATCAGCGCAAGCCGAAAAACCCGAAAATGGACAAACAGAACTTTGAGGTCCTGCAATCTGGGAAGTTATGAGATACCAAGAGGAGCTGACTATGCAGTATGATGTGCGTCGAAAATACGTTCGTCCAACTCGGCACGGTGCAGCTGAAGTTCAAAGTCTAAAGCGCCACAACACGCACGGAAACTGGGATGGGAAGTGGGATAGACGTCTGCATTCCTGTTCAGAGCAGTGATATACTTAACAAACGAATTTTGAAGCCCAAAAACACTCTGACGCAATTCTAAACGTGACAGGTATATGCTTCGCGCGTATCTCCGATGCTCTCTGGACCTATCGCACAGAGAACTGGCTATCCCACAACATATAACGCATTCTTCGCGATGGAGGACCTTACAATGGCGATACCGACGCCTGACACCCATGGCTTATTTTCCTCACCTGGGACGCCCGATGAAGTCAACTACCTAATGTCTGGTATGAGTTATTGCCCACAAATTCAGACGTCCTCGAACTCTTCTTCCTCGCTTTCCTCTTCTTCTTTGACCGCCATCTCGGGCTCCTCGATCCTAACCTTCTTTGCTGGTCGACCGTCATCTGGAGTCCCTGGACCAGTGGCAGGACTTGTTGCGCCTGTACTTGTTCCACTTGCTGAGGCTGATCCTCCTCTTCTCAGAGCGCTTGCCAGCCCATGTGGGACAGACGTGAGTTTGTTATCTCCCCCTGTGCCAGATGGAGTCCCAACCGCCGACCCAGAAGCTGTGGGCACAACATCCTCAAATTCATCCTCATCGTCATCAGTGTCTTCTTCCTCCTGCTCCAGCCTCTCCCGCTCTGCTTCCCGTTCTTGTTCTTCCTTCACTCGCGCCCAATATTCTTTCATATCCTCACCGTTGATGTCATCATCAGCATTCGAATTGTCCACCACTGATTTCTTGTCATCAACTTCTGACGTGACGACACCACCCACATTCGGTCCAAATTTGACTTGTTCACCCGTAACAGTACTATGTGTAAAGTGTACTGGTAGCGCATTTTGTGTAGCAATCTGCGCCTTTCTTGCCTTATCAGCAGCAATATCCGCTTCCGATGGGCCTTCGGTAGTTGTAAATGAGATATTAATATGTGTTGGCCCTTCTTGCTTCATGCCAGAAACAGCAGTTGGTCGATTTGCGGCATTCACCACCGGCACGCTTTCTGCGACGGGATTGGTCTCGTCTCGTTTGACCTTTACAGCAACTGAGAGTGCCTGTTCGAAGTTGTTCTCGGGAATGACGACTTCGTCGATTTTGGGCAAGAGGTCAGTAATGAACTTGAATTGTGCATTCAGCTTCGACGACTGCTCATGTCCCCCACGATTATGGTCTGGATCATGTACAAGTACATAGTCACATCTGTGACACAAAAATCCGGCGGGACTAAATTTGTCCAGTACTTCCATCTGTGTCCATGCGGCGTTGCATCTCTTGCAGAAATACTCCTTGCGATCCACTTCCTTGACAGTATTGCCTTGAACCTGCTTGTCAATCAGGTAGACTCGCCATTTGATCGCATCAATCGTCGCTCGATAGTCAATGTAGTACCAAATTCGATTGATTGGTCGCTGCTGGCCTTCTCGTAATTCCGATCGTGTATGGACTGCAAGGAAACGATGCTCTCGTAATTTACCAGTAAGTTTGTGAACTTCTTTTGGTTGACATCCTATCAATAAACCCAGATCTGCATCATTCAAGCTATCTGCGTCAGCTCTATGTACTAGTACAGAGAGAGTCACGGCTTACGCCGAATGAATGACCAAGGCATCGACAATTGCGACATGCCTGTTCTCCTCCTTGTAGAAGGCGCGAACACAAGATCGCACAAGGACCTTCGCCAAATCCATAGCGCGGGAAAATGCAGCTTAGCTGCTTAGCTAAAAGCGACACGGTTTAATATACAGGCGAGGATAGTTGATTTGTTTTATCTGGACTCGAGTGGTTTGGGGAGACAAGGAGAGGTGGTGTTGGTTGATTGTCTAAAGACAAGGAAAGGACTGATTTAAGGAAACGCAAGACGAGGCATCGTTTGGCGCACTACTGATAGCGTAGCTGTAACGAAGTGAATATTGATACAATGATATACAATTGAGTTTCAACCTTGAGATCAGATATGACCTTGGTGTTCTAAGGAAATAATGAATTAGTGAAGATGAGCGAGGATATAAAAGAGGCATAAGGCTGAATGCCCAGATCTTAAGTCTCCAAGACCCACAATAAAAGTCTCGCGCTCAGCCTGCTCTCGACTCCCGTCGCGAAGCTTTTCGTTGTGCAATCGTGTTATAAAAAAATGACATATGCTCGAAGATGGCAGACTCTTCTTCGAATCGCGGGCAAGGCAGGTCACGAGGCGGTCAATCGCGCGGTCGTGGAGGCGGGAGGGGAGGTGGGCAGAGTTCGCGGGGCAGGTCGAAGGGCTTTGGATCTCAAGGTAACAAGCGCAAGGGCGATGCAGGGCGTGCTGAATGGAGGTAAGTGACTTCGTCTTCACCTATCAATTTCCACTAAAAGACCATAGTCGAACTGATGTAGACAAGAGGAAGCGCAATGAAGACGAGCAAGCTGCAAAGAGACGTAGAATAGAAGCAGGAGACACGAATTCTGAGCACCCGTTCTCGAAAGAGGAGATTGAAGCTGAAGATCGCAAGCCGAAGCGAAAATGTGCTGTGATGATTGGATATGCTGGATCTGGTTACAAAGGAATGCAAATTAATGGTGCTGAGAAGACAATCGAAGGAGATATCTTCAAGGCTTTCGTGGCTGCTGGGGCGATCTCGAAAGCTAATGCAGACGATCCGAAGAAGTCTTCTTTGGTCCGATGCGCACGTACAGATAAAGGCGTGCATGCTGCAGGCAATGTTATATCGTTGAAGCTCATTCTGGAGGATCCTGAGATTGTTTCAAAGATCAACGCCAACTTACCTGACCAGATTCGTGTGTGGGGCATCGAGCGTACTCCTGGTTCGTTCAGCTGTTATCAGACCTGCGACTCAAGATGGTACGAATATCTCATCCCGACCTTCTGCTTTCTTCCACCACATCCACAAAGCTTTCTTGGAAGGAAATTGCATGAATCAGCGGAAAAGGAGAACGTCTTAGATGCATATATTGCACAACAAGAGGATGTGGCTACCTTCTGGCAAGATACGCAGGAGAAATATATCCAGCCAATTCTGGATGAGCTAGATCCAGCTTTGGCAGAGGAGGTGCTCAAAGCAATCCACAGTGATGAAGAGGAGCAGACTTCTACTGTACCAAAAAAACAACTTAAAAAGGCGATGCATGAGCAAAGGAAAGCTGCAGCTCTAGCAGAACTGGAAGCAGAATTGAAAGCGGGAAACATTCCTGAAATCACAGGTTCGGCGCAAGGGGAATTATCTGAAAACAAGGATGAAGTTGTTAAAGAACAGCACGTAGACGGAGAAGCCGCCGTTGAAACCAAGGACACTACTAGCGCAGATGCAATAATGGAGGATATCAAGCCTGTAGTAGAGCAGGAAGCGGATGCATCTCAGCCAGTTTCTGCACAAAACGAAGACCTGGCTGGAACAAATACACAAGTAGTTGTAACAACAGAAGATGTTGAAGCAAACGGCGCGTCAAAGGACAACGAGTCAGAGCCTCCGGTAGCAAATGAAGCAGCTCTAAAAGCCGTCCTGACACCTTATGACATCGCACTCAAGCGTGTCAAGGCCGCCATTGTTGCTGCAAAGAAGGCCTACCGTATTTCCGCTCACCGCAAGGAGCTTGTTCAAAAGACTTTAGATGCGTATCTCGGGACATGTAATTTCCACAACTACACGATTCAAAAATCTTTCAAGGATCCATCTGCAAAGCGCCATATCAAATCCTTCAAGGTAGGCCCAAATCCGATCATTATAAACGATACGGAATGGTTGTCTCTCAAGGTACATGGTCAGTCTTTCATGATGCATCAGATTAGAAAGATGGTTGCAATGATGGCTATTGTGGTCAGATGTGGGACAGGCGCACAGAGGATTAAGGAGAGTTATGGGAAGGAGAATATTAGTATCCCAAAAGCACCAGGTCTAGGTCTGCTGCTTGAGAGACCAGTCTTTGATAGCTATAATCAGAGAGCGGTGAGTGAGTTCGAGAGGGAGAAGATTGAATTCACCAAGTATGAGAAAGAGATGGACGAGTTCAAGCAGAGACAGATCTATGATCGAATCTTCAGGGAGGAGGAGAAAGATCATCAGTAAGTGCTCACATGATTTGCTGCAAATATGTTATTGTGAGGTATTGAGTTAACATTTCGGACAGATTCCATGCTTTCTTCCACCATATCGATCACTACAAGACAGACTACTTCCTTTGGGCTACCGCATCAGGAATAAGTGCAGCTACACAGAGCAAGGCACCAGCAAGGACAGACTTCAGTGATGACGAGGACATCGATGCAAATGGACAAGAAGGTTGAGCTATTTTCTCATGTTGTGGTTATTCCATGCGAACTACATTTATTCCACATCAGGTCTGCATCCACAGACAAGCAGCTCTAGATTAAAATTCAGTAGAGCTCAATAGTAGTCCTCGCTACACATGCACATAATTTTCTGTGATCGTCCATATTTCAAAAACTCGACGCCTTTTTGTCGTCCCAAACAGAGGTAACTTTCTATGCTCCATATATGCCAAACACTTTAGCGTTACCAATACTTCTAAGACTTCTTCTCACTTTCCTCAACTACACTTTCAGCCCCCTCCCTCTCCCTCGCAGCTTTCAAAATCTCCTGCACCATCGCCATAACCTTTTCAGAATCCTCATCCATACTTCCCTCCTCCTCACCTTCTCCTATCTTTCGTAATGCACCGAACAACCACATCTCCTTGAGCTCACGCGTCAAGGTGAGGATATCTTCTGCTGTACGTATCTGTATTACATGTTAGTACATCTAACATCTCAGACCGTATGGCATCAATAAGGATGGCTGTAAGAATGAGATGCCAAGGAGGAATTGTATGGGAGTAGAAAGATGTTGTGGGGTCAGATTTACCAAAGTCTGGGTCTCAGCCTCTAATCTCAATCCATGAGCGGCAGCCATCTCACGGGTTGCTCCTTCTGACGGCGATGCACTTGTTAGTTGGACTAGTGTTCGAAATTGCGAGATCATGCCTGCGATCAATCTGTTCTTACGATCTGTGAGCTCGTCAGCCATTTGTTGCCTGGAATCAGTTGGCGTTTCTTCTTGTGAGCTGCGGGACTCATTCTCTGATTGAGTGTTTGCCTCAAGATTTAATGTATCACTCTGTTGTAAGATGTCGTCGACCAGACCTTGGTGGTGTGAATTTGTTGAAGCGTGTCCACGAGCAGGATCATTGGTCGGAGCATCCATTTCTGTACTCGTGTCTGATGACATAGTGTGCTTGTGTGACATTACTGCAGATCCAGTCGGGGAATCATGGTCTTCAAGTCGATATTCCGTCGGTGCAGTATATCTCATAGCGATATATATATATACCCACTTGCAATCTACAAGCAGCTTCTGGAAGAAAGGAATCAAAGGATGAAAACATGTCACTCACCCATCAACGCAATCACCGTACGCTGTGATGTATCCATTGTGTAGAGAAGCTGTGTCTCTTAAGATGCAACATGGACATGTCTGTCTTTCACTCAGATGGGTACAAACATGTAGATCGATTTAAGAAGAGTTGAATGCTTTAAAGAAACCCTGAGGACAATCTATGCCCCTCCATGCACGTTCCCCTGGCCAAACCAAGCTGGGGATGGCTGCCGTCATCTCCTTGGCTGGACCCCGCCATACGTTGTAACCATATCTGAACTTACATTCATTCGAGCATTCACCTCATACCGTCAATTCACATTTTCCAGATCAGGCGCATCGTCATCATGCAGTCTGGCATATCAGGTAGTTATGCTTATATGGACATTAGGCCAATCGTTTGTGCTAACACCAACATTACAGCTTCCCAAGAGCTCCGGACAGCTTTCCAAGAGCTCGTGTCCAATCCATCACAACGAGGGTTGTTATGCACTATCACAAAAGAATCCCTTACTCCCGTCACAGTCCTCGAATCAAAATCTTCTTCCTTTGACGATGACCTTGCTCTTTTGGCACCTCATCTCGAGCCTAAGGTTGCTCTCTACATCATCCTTCGCCGATACGACGATTCGTCTCCAGCTCCATTTATAGCCGTAACATACGTTCCAGATGCGGCGCCAGTCAGACAAAAGATGCTATTCGCTTCTACAAGGTTAACCTTGGTACGAGAATTAGGCATTGAACGATTCAAAGAAACTATACTTGCAACAACCAAGGAAGAGCTGACCAGAGAGGGATTTGAGAAACATGATAAGCATGTTGCATTGGAAAACCCATTGACGGAGGAGGAGAGAACCCTAGGGGAGGTCAAAAGACAGGAGGCTGAAGAGGGTCGAGGGGCGGGAGAGCGCAAAAGAATAGGCGGTGCTGGGTTGAGTATGGCTGTTACGGATGAAGCGCTTGCTGCACTGAGAAGTTTGAGTGGTGAGGGCGGCGAGTCTGCATTGGTTCAATTGGTAAAGACATATCTTTAAATGCTGAATATTCGTGCAGATTACGGATCACTAATGAAGAAACAGAAAATCAATGTTGCGACAGAAACAATTGAACTAGACTCGACCAAAACGACACCAATATCTTCACTCTCCAGCACAATTGCACCATCATCGCCACGCTATTCGTTCTATCGCTTCGTTCATGAGCACAATGGTACCACTCAGTCACCCATCATCTTTATTTATACATGCCCTTCCGGATCAAAGATTAAGGAAAGGATGCTTTATGCCGCCTCGAGTCGTTCGGCTGTGCAGGTTGCGACTGAGGAGGCTGGATTGACAGTTGAGAAACGTGTTGAGGCTGGTAGTCCAGAGGAAATCAGTGAGCAGAGTATACTGGACGATCTACATCCAAAGGCTGAAGTCAAGACTGGGTTTGCAAGACCAAAGAGACCGGGGCGCAAGTAGAATCACTGGCAATATTTATCTGCCAATTTTGCATGAAACCGTTGACGATAAAAATCGATATCTGACGATCAGGGAATGTCTGGTTTTACTTCTAATCACAACTTGAAATCGGTGGGTTCTTCTGTCACCATCTCTACACCTCCTAACTTAGCTGCATTGCTCTTGTATCCCATGGTGTCACGTCTTTGATTCACCCCCTAAAGCAAAGGAAAGCTCGTATTATGTCCAACTCGTGGTCAAGAGTATCCACTCCAGGAAGACACGGACATAGCCAAGATATCTGTGCTCCAATCAATCACTACTCGCAATCTTAATTGATCAAGCATTCAACGGTCTGAAGAAATTCTTCCTAGAATTGTAGGAGTGTAATCTCGGTTAAGCTAGAGCCGCCAACTAAAGTATTGGATTCGCCTGTTCAGGCAAGTCCTTGAGACTAATTGGAAAGTTATGTTCTCTCTTGTCAGAACCATAACCTAATACCCGCTGGGGAACCATGGAATTTGAGGTGTTTCCGGTTGAATTGTTCGATCGCTTTCATTAAAGCAGTCGTCGTTCCTTCTCCATATTCTTAATTCTCTCCTGGTGCATCTCATTTCCTCTTTCCATATCTATTGTGGCAGAACTTAACATCCCCTTTTCTAAACCGTGCCTCACATTCTTTTAGATTCAAATATAAACCACACTCTTTACAGAAAATGTCGCGCATCACACTCTTTTCTTTGCTGGCAGCTGTCCCAGGCATCTACGCGCAAACCAGTATGTACCATCAAAGCAAGGACCTTCCTCGAGTACCTTGACCTGACAATATCTTCTAGCTTCGATCTGCGACAAATTCTCAAACTATATCGAATCTCAAGCCGACATTGGACAGTACGCCCAGTGCACTCGGGTGACCGGTGGTCTTGGTATCTTCCGCGAATTCAGAGGTGAAGCAATCATCGCCGGCCCAACGTTCATCAGCAGTTTCTGGGCTGGCAATCCTGGCGCTTCGCATTCCACACCAACTCTTGGTCCAACTTATGTTGAGGTCATTGGATTACCTGATCTCGTCTCGACCGATGGCTTTAGCATCAGTGGTGCAGACTATCTTCGCGAAGTGAATGTCCCGAAGTTGAGGACTGTCAATGGAGGTCTACAGATATCTTACACGGTGTTGGATACTATTGATCTTCCCGCTCTGGAAAGTGTAGGAAACAGTATCTATTTCACTGGAGAGTTTGATGCGTGAGTTCTCTTTACATACCCTTCAGATGTTGCTGTTAAATCTAGTCTCTCTCGAGGCAAAGCCAAGAATCTGTACTAATAACCTATCGCAGTGTCAACGTCCCAAATCTCAAAACAGCAAGATCTCTATCAGTAGACACAACAGGCGCAGTTGATTGTTTAGCTCTATGGGCCGAACTCAAAGACATCAAATGGACAAACGGCCCACAAGAAGCTGCTGTCTACCCTACCTTTAAATGTAAATCATCTCTCAACGCGTATGATTCGCCACTGGGCACTGCTCATAATGGTGCTTCTACCACCGTCCAAACTGCATCAGCAACTTCGACTTCTTCGCAGAGTACTGGTGCTACCGCTACTGAATCCTCAAGTGTCGTCGCCAGTACGAATACCGCATCATCCAGCACCATCGCTGATGGAGGAGTTTCAGCTACTGCGACCAGCGGAGCAGCATCACAGACTAGCCTCGTTGTTGTCACTACGACTTCAGCCTTCGCAACGGGCGTGTTGCCAAGCGTGGGAAATAGCACTGTCAGTTTAAGCACTAGCACGAGACGACTTACACCACCTTCTGCTCTGCCTTCAGGACTGGAGGCCAATGCTGGTAATGCACTCAGCTCGAGCGCCTGGATAAGTATGGATCCGTCATTTTGGTTGGCTTGGGAATGATGCTGTGATTCTGAGGTGAATCGCATTGACGTATGTTAAGTATGAGAGGATGACACCTAGGTTGGGAATACTCGTGACAGGATATGACGAAGCTATAATGTAGATAGATTTAAAGATCATACGGCATGAGTAGTATAATAATGTCTAAAACATAAAATGAAATCCTTACTCCTTCCTCAATGTTGTAATTCGCTTCGTTTCTCTATGGAAGTTTCTACATAGATCAGAATGGTAGATCCTCTCAATCTATGTCTGCACTTGAATCTCAACCTGAAATTCGTAAATACGCACTAGGTCAAGCACCCATATTTTGTCAACACCTCCCAACGCCATGCCATGCAATAAAATCTATTTTTCCGTCGGCTACCAATGATCATACTCCGTTCTCTGTCTTCACTTCTTCCATCTCCTCATCTCCTCCAGCTAATACTTTCGTCTTCGGTCTGTCTTCGCCATCGCTTGGTCCTCCGCCAGGTGTGACGGCCACGACCTGACCATTCTCGTCCACAAATTCGAAATTGTAGCGGGACAGTAGATGAGGAATCGCCGATAACTGCGGTCCATATCGTGCTGTATTATCGTAGAGCTCAAAGAGTGGTACAGCTAACAACTTCATATTCTTCGGGACACTTAGAACCTCTGTTGCGAGTCAGCTTTCAGGTTCCCCTAGAATCTGAGTCTTTGATGTGATGACAACTTACTTTGCTTTGGTAATTGGATGAAGTACAACTTCTTGCACTCCTTCGGCCGCGTGACGTGCGCCGGGCAGAACGGATACATGAACGTCTCGAAGTTCGGCCTCCACCACTGCGCAAGCGTGTCGCCGATCTCCCACTCGCCCTCGTTCACCCCGTCGCCGCTGAACTGTCCTCCCACCGGCGCCAATCGCTCGTTCAACCTCTCCTTGAAGCCTTGAATCTCCTCGTCCTCTGGCTTCAAGTAGTCGCCGGGCAGCTTGAAGAAGGCGTTGGCGATCTGCAGCATGAGGATGTGAGGATGGTTGTGCTCGTGGCAGACCAGGATGCCCTCGCAGGTGCGGCGCATGCCATGCTGGGTGTAGTGCTCCTCTAAGCGCTTCAGGCGCGCGAGGACCGAGGGGTCTTCTTCTGGTTGGGTCTCCTTGGTGCCGAATGTGTAGTTTGAGAGGGGGTAGAGACGGATTGTCTTTGGTTGATTGGCATTGAAGGAGAGGGGGAGGACGGGCGGGTAGGAGGTTTGAAGGGCGGTGGTTGTTATGGTGGACATGGTGGGCACGGGAGAAGAATGCGGTTATCTGAGGATGATATCGAAATGTCTTGAACCTCAGAGCTTCGAGAGAGCTATACAGGGCAGTATCAATGAATCTAAGGCGGTCTGATTTGCCAAGACATAGTCTACTACTTGTAAACTTTACACAGTTAAATGGACAATATTCTACTATGGCACATTAAAGTATGAGATCGTGATTTCGCGCGGAATTAGATGCATACCAAAGTAAAGACATATAAGACATAGTCTTTACTCTGCCACAGTCGAGCAATAATCGAGTCATAGCATCTTGTGTCACGTGCATCGTCTGAGACTGTCGATGGGGAGCGAATCTCCCCATGGCACTCTCTTCATTTGCACGCCCATCTCCACCGGTACATTTGCTTTGTGCTGGATTGGCTTGACCACGGCCATACAAAACTATTACAAGCGACTCTCAGTAATGAATGTTTGAGTCACTATACCAACTATATTCACATGCTTCCGAGATCGCGCGTAGTTGACCGAAAAGCTCCGAAGGGCTTTCCCCAGATTCTCGGCATTGGAGCTCAAGATCCAACGTCATGCGCCGATCAAGTGTCACCGTGACCTGGAGAAACAAACCTTCAAGGTTTCAGCTTGTGAAAGTTCATGTGAAAAAGAAGAGTTTCTTGGTCATGAAGGCAGTTGATCATCTCTTCCTGCTCGAGCATTGGATGGGTGGAAGGATTCATCTCATCATTCATCTGGTTTGAGTGCGATGCAATTGCTCAATTGTTGCAAAAGATTCCAAAGGTGATTGAGGTATCAAATGTCTTGGATCACCCCTCCGTTGCACCGAGAACAGAGTTCATCACCCAAGCTCTCATGTTTTAAATTCCAAGAACCAATTGAAGGGCTCCTTTCAGGTCTTAAGCTCTCTGACTCCTGCTTTAGAAGATGCCGCGGGTGGAAAGGTAAAGACAGGGACGAGCCACTAGGCCGACGAGGGCGCGTTTGGAGGGGCCCTACCCTCCATGACCGAGGATGTTCGACGGTTTTATTATTTTTAATTATTATACTGTACATTGCACTTTTTCCCCTTCTTGACTGTATTTACACATTTACTTCTTTGCACTTTTCTTTGTTGCTCGCGCAGTATTGCTTCCATCCTCTGCTACCTTGTTCCTCCTCGGCATTGGAAACAATTTATACTCTTTTTAAAGAGAGCCCTAACGAGAATTTATCTACAACCTGCCGACTAAGTAGTGCTATTACTGGAGAATCCTTCGCAGTCTATCACTTTACAGACAAGCAAATTGTTCAATCGAAGTAGCAATGTCGGCAAAAAGTGTTAAAGGCGTGGAGGGGAAGAAACCAGCTTCTGCAGCGACGAACTTGATCGGTATATGTACCCCGTTGCTCTGAGTCATCGCAAGAATATTCAGGCAATTACCTCTTTTTACCATTCGCTGACACAAGGGATAGCTGGAGGAGCAGCAGGCATGATGGAAGCTCTCGTATGTCATCCTCTAGGTAGGTCCTCCTTAGCACATCATGATTCCTCGTCTCCCCAGACTGAAGAATGAAGTCTACCGAAGATGGTTGACTGATCGATCTTAGACACAATCAAAGTGCGAATGCAATTGTCGCGGCGAGCAAGAGCGAAAGGTGCGCCGAAACGTGGTTTCATTACCACCGGTCGAGATATCATAAAACGAGAAACGCCTCTGGCGTTGTACAAGGGATTGGGTGCTGTCATGACAGGTATTGTACCAAAAATGGCAATACGGTTCACCAGTTTCGAGGCATACAAGAAAATGTTAGCAGACAAAGAAACGGGCATTGTAAGCTCGAAAGCTACATTCTTGGCTGGCCTTGCAGCTGGCGTCACAGAAGCTGTTGCGGTTGTCACACCAATGGAAGTGATCAAGATTCGTTTACAAGGTCAATACCACAGTATGGCAGACCCATTAGAGCAGGTCAAGTATCGAAGTGCACCTCATGCTTTATATACTGTTTTAAGAGAAGAAGGATTTGGAGCGTTGTATAGAGGAGTCAGCTTGACTGCACTACGACAAGGTAAATCTCCAAATATGTCAGAGGCATTTATGAGCAATTTATATACTGCTTGTGAAAATCTTAAGATGAGATGTTGTACTGACCACTCTTCCAGGATCAAATCAAGCAGTCAATTTCACGGCGTATACAGAGTTCAAGGAGTTGCTACAGAAGTACCAGCCAGCTTACGCGAACACTCCACTACCTTCCTACCAGACGACCTTGATTGGACTTGTCTCTGGCGCAATGGGTCCATTGTCCAATGCTCCGATAGACACGATCAAGACAAGATTACAAAAGAACCCAGCTATGCCAGGAGAGACTGCTTTGGGCAGAATCAAAACTATTGCAGGAGAAATGTTTAGGTTTGTGGAACTTTTCTTAATGTACATGATCGCTTTTGCTTGGTTGCAGGGATGGATTACCATTTTCAGCTGAGCTGATGAGGAACTGGAAATTCAATATCAAGCTTTCTGAGTAATGGTGAAAGTAGAGTGACTTAGGATTTATCCCTTGCTATTACACGCGAAACATCATGAATTGATTTCGTGTCTGCCTCTTGTATCTTTGCGGCTTAACTCATCATCATGAGAGTTTGCTAACTTATATGACAAATAGACAAGAAGGTTTTCATGCTTTCTATAAGGGTATCACGCCACGAATTATGCGAGTAGCTCCAGGTCAAGCTGTAACTTTCACAGTCTATGAATTCTTAAAAGAGAAGCTGGAAAACTCGCATATACCAATCGTTGGAGGAAAGTACGAAGAGTGATGATAGTCAGTGAAGGTCGCGGCTTCGAATGACACAGCATCAGGAGGTTTGTTGATATTCTGGAGTTCGGCACGGAAAGCGGCATAGTAGCATCATGTTCATTCAGGGTAGTCAATATTTTCATCAAACAGGAGAAAATTAGTAATGTTACAACAATATCTTGATGATGGTAATCACATGCTTCCCTTTATGGAGAGGGCGTTTTGCATCATGGCTTGTGCGGATGCGTCATGGTGTAGAAAATCTTACAGGTACCAGTGACAGCATGCGAAGACTTTTCTCTTCGGTCGAGACCGTGTCGGTTCGTTTCCACAAACTGCCAACCATGTGGAAAGCATTCCCAAGAACTCGTGGCCGTGGATCCTCGGAAAGAGTCTAAGACAACTAAGCGAAGTCCCGATTCGAAAAATTAACGCTAACTAAGCATTCTGCGTTGTCTGTCTCTACATTTTGCGAAACGGACTCAATGATCGTACCACTGGATTGGGAGCTGAGCGTATGTTTTGCGTATTTTGATCTCATGAGGCTGAGCTAGTGGATTTAGGACGTCGCTGATATAGTTCCGTACCCGAAGGTGATAAAGATGCAAGTGGAGTGAGATAGTCCACAACATGTCATTATGGCTCGAACTCGTCGAAAGTTATTGTACTCTCCTACGAATGATCACTACTATCCATACGGTTAACGAGAAGAATTGGCGAGTCAAAACAACATGTATAGCAAAACAGCTTCCCTCTCGTCACCAGCTTTGTGCATCATGCCAAGCATGATGTGTTATGTCTCTAAAGATTTCCAATTTTCTTCAGCACTTCTCTCTTCATCTGGAACAAGAGCAACAAGGCAGAGACAGAATCGACGCTCTCCCGCTTGCTCGCGAAGCTGAGATTCCAGGAACTCGGGAGACGTGTTTGCGTGTCTTGCTATTTTGGCCCCAACCATGACGCTTGTTCGAGATGTTGCCCTGTCATTGGCCAGCCCCTGACGAGATTTGTTGTCGCTCGGCTACATCTTACGAGTTCAGCTTCTGGAAATCTGGAATCTGAGACTCTGTGGGATTCTATGCCCAGGGTGCTGGTACGTCGTACCCATGGAAGTGCTCACTATCGCTGGTTAGTCGTTACCGAGGATGCACATCTCCTCATGGCAATGTGTCTCAAAGTGTCTCAACATGCTCGGCCAGGGCTTGCAGAATGCAAATACAGCTGTACTTAGATTTTTGGCTTGATGCTTCGGTGTACGTTCATATGTGTATATAATCGACCGTGGAAACCTGCTTCAATCTCCTTTCCATCATCATCTTCATCATCACTGGCTCATTCAGCAAAACAACACTCACTCACAGTCTTTCTTCACAAACATAGTACCACCACATTCACTACAAATTTGTTCGAACCGCTCTCATTCATTCAATCAATCACTCACTCATTCACTCATTCAATCACTCACTTACTCATTCAATCAATCATTCATTCATTCGTTCAACCAATATGCGTAGCACATCCTTATTACCAGTTTGGTTCGCTTTGAGCTCAGCTCAACTCTTGACTTCTAGTCAACTTTCATCAATTCCTGATGCACCAGTTCAAGTTGTTCCAGCAGGACTGGGCAACCAGACCATTCCTTATGACCCTCAAGCAGCATATGCAGCTGCTTTCAACTCCTTTTCTACTTCCAACGCTCGTCGCA
>Ga0115847_100019_pt1 | contig 31752 bp, 12 predicted proteins | sample InSIn5SAF170_FD_83861 | JGI IMG/M metagenome (GOLD analysis project Ga0115847, IMG submission 83861)
GGGGAGGACGATGGCAGGCGGAGACCGGGATACCCAGCGCCATGTGGGACGCTGTACCTACTGTAGCTAGTGAAGCTGGTCGCCAAGATGGAATTATCAGCGCCCTATGGGCCATAGTGGAATTGGTGCCCCTAATACTGGTGGCAGTGCTGAATCTTATAAGGACTCTAGCAGAGGAGTTAGCAGAGCATTCAGAACAACGAAGACAAGAAAGAAAAACGCAGAAGCAGCAGCAACGACGAAGCAAGCGAGAAGAAGAAGAACACCAAGAGAAGACAATAGCAGTAACAATGACGGGAACAACGCTCGACGGATCACCTCAGGGAATGGCCACAGTGGCAGCTCTACAGGTCATCCTTCCTGTGCCTAATACGCCAGGGGCACCGTTCTTTGAAGGAGATAACATTACGGACTTCCTAAACATCCTTACTGATTTGTATGAGGATGCGGGTGTCCGAGATGATGCGCGACGAGTGAAGCGACTTGTAAGGTACTGTGGCCCTCGGATCGCACCTTGGATCAAGACCTTACCGGAGTATGAGGAAGGAAACTGGACCAGCCTCCAAGCCTTTCTCTTAAAGGAATTTCGACAACGTGACGACGCTCAGATTAGGAATAGCGTAGGATTCCTAGAGCAACTGAAGAACAAGAAGCGGGACAATAAGGACGACCTGATGCTGTACTGTCGCCAGTTTCAAGGATCCTCGCGACGGCTAGTGGCAGCAGGCAAGCTATCCCAATACCAAGAATGCGAATGGTTCATCACCGGGTTGCCTGAACACATGCGTAATAAGGCAGTTAAGGTAGCCGGATTACTTAATGACGACGGGGGAAAGTTCGATCTTGATGCGGTGGTAAAGCATATCGCCGGTGAACAAGCTATTCGTGAGAAGGTTGCCGAGCTCGGTAAGCCTGTGGACGCGTCGCGTCTTATTGAGCAAGCCAACGTAAGGACGACCCTGAAGGACAGTGAGCAATTAAGTGCTCCGAGGGTACGTGATGGCGCAATCATCGCACCGGCTATGGAAGAAGCAAGGGCTAGCGGTAATGATGCACTGATTGAGCAGTTTAGCAAACTGAGCATCAACTCGACCTTAGCGATGGAAAAGATGGCAGCAGCAATGGATCGTCAGAGGACGGGACCGGGACAGCAACCACGAGCAGGGTACCTTGATCCCGCGAGGTCTCGATACGGTGCTCCCTTACCGAGCAATCTATCGGACAAGAGTCCGCAAGAACAGTGGAACGAGTACTTCCGACGTACCAATCGATGTAACTTTTGCGAAGAAGTAGGACACATCGGGTCCCGATGCCCGACTGCAGAACGGATGATCGACGAAGGAAAGATTTACCGAAATGAGAATGGAAGGTATTGCCCTGGCCTTCCGGAGCATCGTAACCCACCTTTTAATATTATCGGAGTACAGGGAGGGTTATTGAGGAAAGTACAGGAAGTGTTAATGGAGCGACGACCGGAGAACGAACTGAGGCGCGGTGTGTCGGCGTTGCAACTGAACGAGTACGATACCGAGGAAGAGGATGAAGCGGCTGTCTATGGGGTGTCCGCGTCCCAGACAGATAGACCGATAAGAACGAGAATACCACAGAAAGGAATGTCCGGCCGAATCGAGAAGGAACGGTATATGCCTGCCGTTCGAGGGAGTCGGCGAGGCGTGTACGTGAATACCCATGCTGAGGATATCCTTCGTCGCGAGGAAGATTCGCAGGGGACGGTCCAGAACATGGAAGGTGTAGAAGGGTCGCAGGAAGTACGAGACGGCGCACCAGTCCGACGCACACGATTTGCCGTTCCAGACGGGCCGCAAAAGCTCGAGAGAGTTATTAGAGGGACTGCCCAGAATGGTAAACTGGCATCTCTTGTACTGCGTGCACCTGTCGGCGGCAGTAATGATCTGACGGTTGAAGACGTGTTGGCAGGGTCGGCTGAGACTCGGATGCTGATTTTCAACAAGAAGAGGTGGGAAGCAGGAGACGAGGGACGGGCTGTACTGGCGACGTCGACCCGACAGGAGAGCAATTCCGTCAGTGCCGTGAGTGCAGAATCGCTACGGCTGAGACCCCAGTACCCTTTGAACGAACCTTCGCCGATGCTGGACATAGACTTGGCGGGACAGCGGATTGTCGCCTTATATGATACTGGTGCGAACGTAAACGCTATCAGCCAGGGAATTGCGGAGCTATTGAACTTGAAAGTGGACGCAATCGACAGGACGAGGATCGTTGGCTACAATGGCCACGAATCTGAAGTGGAGGGTATCGTGCGAAATGTAGTGGTTGGTGTGAACGGGCAGTCGCTCGAGGGCGGAGCGGACGGCGCAGTTCGTGTCTGCAGCGCAGTTTATGTGATGAGGAGCTTGGACGAGCGCTATGATATGATCCTAGGGCAGCCGTTTCGAAAGGCGTTGCGTAGCACCATAGGATACGATGAGGACGACAGGGAAGTGATGTGCTTCACTGACCCAGAGACGAACGAGGGTGTGCTGGTTCGACCGCGACTGAGCGTCGGTGCGGGCGACGGTAACGTGCAGTCTAATTTAAAAGGATGAGCGATCTCGAAATGCCTGAGGTCGCACTTCGCGAGAAGGTGAAAGAGGAAGGTTTGGCGCGGATGTTTCCCAGCCTGGGGCTGACAAACCCGGCGGCCATAGGGGAGGAAACTACGCCGAGCTTCGGACTACCACGGTTCTCTGTCAAGGCGAGCTATGTGAACACGGAACGACCGTCGAGACGCGGCCCTGAGCTGACATGGAAGTATGCACGATGTGATAAGTCGTTGGCTGCACGACGACGTGCTGAAGGATTGCACATCTCGACGCTGTATAAGCGAAAAGCTGACAAGGTAAGACCCGTAGATTCGAGTGACACTGGAGGGCAGGTACCAGGAGGGCGAGATGACTGGAAGGCGCGCGCATGGGCGCGTCTGGAAGGCATCGCGAAGGATAATACTGACACGCAGTCTGAATGTCATGGGATACTCATCCCACGGACGACGAGGACGCCAGTGGGGACTCGGTTAACGGAGGAACGTGCTAGCCGACTGATTATAGGTGATGGGGTACTCCCCGATGAGAAACGATTACTGCTGCAATGCCTGATGAATCGAGAAGCCGCACTGGCATGGACATTCGCAGAGATGGGCAGGATAAGTGAGGAAGTGGCCCCACCGCAAGAAATACGCACTGTGCCGCACAAAGCATGGCAGGCCGCTAGTTTTCCGATACCACGAGCAATCCGGGATCGGATCGGAACGAAACTACAAGAACGACTCGATGCCGGTGTGTACGAACGCTGCGAAGGACCCTACCGGAATCCATGGTTCGCTGTGAAGAAGAAGAATGGTGATTTCAGGCTAGTAAATGCGGCGATGAACATTAACGCGGTGACAATACGCGATGCTACTTTGCCACCGTCTGCAGACGAGTTCTCGGAACACGTTGCTGGGATGGTCGTATCGAGCTTGATCGATTGGTTTTCGGGATATGACCAGATTCCACTACACACGAACAGCCGAGATTTGACAGGATTCAACACCGTGACGCATGGATTGCTACGGCAGACGACTCTCCCGCAGGGCGCGACTAATTCGGTTGCTCAGTTTGTGCGGATAGGACTGCGGATTCTCGAAGGTCTGAAAGCGACGCCATACCTGGACGACATCACGGTAGACGGACCAAAGACGGATTATGGTCAACGGATGAGTGAACAGCTACCTGGAGTACGAGCCTTTATGCTGGAACATATCATGAATCTTGATAAGACGCTGTTAGCCGTTGAATGTGCGGGAGCTACGGTAGCTGGTGAGAAGTCACAATGGTGCATGCCAGGGTTGAAGGTCGTCGGCTATGTCTGCGACGCAGCTGGGCGGCATCCTGAGAGTGCCAAAGTGGAGAAGATCATCAACTGGCCGACGCCACAGACAGTTACCGAAGTGAAAGGTTTCCTTGGCATATGCGTGTACTATCGTATATGGGTTGAAGGGTTCGCCGTCACGGCTGCTCCATTGTATCGACTGACAAAGAAGAACGCACGATGGGATTGGACGGAAGAGCACGATGCAGCGGTCAACGCACTAAAGCTACGTCTGACCGCGGCACCGGCACTTGCAAGTATCTGCTACAACGACGGCTCAGGGAGGATTATTGTGGTTGTGGACGCAAGCCCGTCTGGATGGGGTGCTGTTTTGATGCAAGAACACCAGGTCGCCAACGGAAAGTGGAAGCGACGCCCCGTACGATACGAAAGCGGCATTTGGTCTGAAACGGAGAGCAGGTACGACCAATTAAAACGAGAATGTCGTGGGCTGCTGAAGGCATTGAAGAAGTTTAGGTTCTGGCTGTATGGAGTGCATTTTTACGTTGAGACGGACGCCAACACGCTCTGCGCGCAGCTTAGCAGATCGGTGACGGACTTACCAGGTGCACTGGTCACGCAGTGGATCGCATGGATACGCCTGTTCGATTTCGAGATCAAACACATCAGTGGTAATCTCAACCAGGCGGCGGATGCTCTGTCGCGAAGGCGTGCGACGCCGGAGGACTTAGATGAACGCAAGAATGAAGAAGACATTGATGAGTGGGTAGACGCACAGCTCTCCGCTACACGGGCGACCCGTCTATCCTCTACTAGAGACGCTACTATCACGCGAGAAGAAAACAGAACCACCGATGGCGGTGGAAGCAGAATTCTGAACGAGGAGTACTCTGATAAGTACGAAGAGATCGCCGTATTCTTGAAGGAGGGCATGAAGAGGAACGGAAGAAGCAAAGCTGAGTGGAAAGCATTCCGTGCGCATGCGTTGAAGTTTACTGTGCGGGAGGACCTTCTGTTTCGGGTAGAAAAAGGAAGAAGAGACCAGCCACCAAAGCGTGTCATTGACGAAGTAGCGCGGAAAACTCAACTTATTAGATCCGTGCATGACGAGTCCGGACATCGAGGGAGAGAAGGAACCTTTCAACGTTTGAAAGACCGGTATTTCTGGGAAGGCATGTATTCTGACGTAAGAAAGCATTGCGACACGTGCGAGGAGTGTCAGAAAAGACAAGGACTGCGGCAAGGTGAGGAGCTTACGCCGACGTGGACAAATCATCGATGGCAGAAGGTAGGAGTTGACATTGTGCGCATGCCGAAAGATCAGGGTAGGAAGTATCTGGTATTAGCAAGGTCTGATCTATCGGGATGGGTCGAAGGGCGGGCACTTACCGCAGCATCGAGCAAGCTTGTTGCTCGATTTCTGTATGAGGATGTGATTTGCCGGCATGGGATCTTTCAAAAACTCGTTGTCGATGGAGGGCCAGAGAATAAAGATCTGGTCGAAGCACTTGCAAGCAAGTACGGCATCAGACGAGTAGTGGTCTCAGCATACCACCCTGAGGCGAACGGCATGGTCGAACGAGGCCACGCACCGATTGTAAATGCGCTATCAAAGCTGTCTGGAGGAGAACGAAACTGGGTTGCAAATCTGCCAACGGTGCTGTGGGCCGACAGAACGACGGTTCGTCGTAGCACTGGACTCACACCGTACGAAGTCGAATACGCCGATAAACCTGTTCTGCCGATTGAGCTTGAGATTCCAACATGGACAATTGTAAACTGGAACGACGTAAGGACGCAATCTGACCTTATCGCTGCACGCGCACGCATTCTAGAGAGACGAGAAGAAGATATTGCGGAGGTTGCGGCTCATCTTCGACGCATAAGAGAAGGGAACAAGGAAGATTTCGATACGCGGCATCGGATAAGATCGGAGAGGATGGAAGTCGGACAGCTGGTTCTACTGCGAAATGTAAAGACCGATATCGATATGTCAGCAAAACATAAACTGGCTATGAGATGGCTAGGGCCGTACAGAATCCTGGACGCCGTTGAAGATAAGGGGACATATCTGCTCGCAGAAATCGGCCAAGATGGCGCGCAGCTGCAGGGTACCTTTGCTGGAAATCGATTACGACCATTTAGATCGAGGCAGGCGGACGTTAACGAGGCCGTCAACATAGAAGGAGGGGAGGGAAGTGTTTTAGTCGAAGATTTTGCAACCGAAGACGGCGATAATACCACAGAAACGCGCCAGATGACAGAAGAAGATGAGGCTGCGAGCGGAGCGCAGAACAGCTATGTGAAGCAACGTGTGCTGATTAACGTCCCGTCGCTGCCGAGCGACGAAGGGGAATACACCGTCCTGCAGCCGCGAGGGCGAGGTCGCCAGAGAAGGTGGCTCGATGTCAGAGGAGAAACGGAGGAATAGAGAGAGCGGCGAGGGTGATGAAGGGAGTAACAGCGCCTTCACGAAGGGGAAGAGGACAGGGAAAGTGAGGTGAGAAGACATCAAATACCAGTCAGAAGAGAGAGAGGCGACGGTGAGGTTGGTGAGGGACGCACATTCATTTGAATTTCACTTCGACACATAGATTTCACTTTTCAGAACTTCACTTTTGGGAACAGGGTCCGACGCAGAGGACATATACACGCCATTTGTTCTACTATTTCTACACACACAATCATTTCAAATCTCTGAACCGCCACCACCACCACTCCTCCTACGATGTCTGCCCCCTCGCCGATCATTGCACCGAGCGGCAACGAAGTCGTCATCCTCAACCAAACCTTCCGAGGAATCGACGAGGCCATTTCCTTCGCCATAGGACTGGCAAACGCGCATGAGAGACGACGAGCATTCAGCGGGATCGCGGATGTTATCAATGAAGCGCAGCAGCAATATCAAGCACATTCTCATCGTCTCTATGAGGCAGCGCGAGAGGATGAAGAAGTCAAGGAAGCCATCGACGCAGTTCTGGACGATGCAACTCATGATGAGCACGACTTGTGGCAAGTTATTGTGAAAGGTCACATGAGGGAGAAGGATAGACTGACGAGGCTGGAGACCTTAAGGAAAGCCATTTCAAAGAGCTGGGGAAATGAGGCACGAGAAGTGCTCATACCGATGATGCAAAATGCCGCTGGCAACCGGTTGAAGGAACTTTCTGCCATTGTCAATCAGAGACACGGAGTCAGATGGCAGGACTTGCGGCCATTGCTGCGAGACGCCATCTTCGAGAGATTAACCGGAGCCGCACAGGGCATGCAGAAAGGGCAGGAAATTTTCAAAGTTGATTTTGAAAATGCCATCAAGAAACTGAACGAAAAGGTGACGCCTCATAGCCTGTCATACTACAGAGCCAGAGGATATCGGCTAGATGATGACGGATGGATTGCGAAGGAGATTGAGCCGGTGCTGCCAGATATCACAGGGCCGCGCATCTCAGAAGTGGCATCCGACGATGACGACGATGAGATCATGAAGAGCCGACAAGGTATGATCACGGCATCTGCGCATAACGAGGAGGAGTACATATACGACACAGATATGGAGAGTGACGAGGCAGCATCTGAGCATGGCGCGCCATCAGATGTTTCCCAGCCAGAGGCTGACAAACCTGTGAGGACGGAGCCGGCAAAAGATGGCAGACAGCTGCGATCAGCAAAACGCACGCGAGAACAGCGATTATCTGACGAGGGCAGTCATGAAGGTGAAGCCGACGAGGACGCGAACCAGACCAAACGAGCTCGCCATGATGATGTTGACGCTCCTGAAGTTGCCGATGAGGATCTGCCAACGGAGAAACTTGTGTGCAAATGTGTCAACATACCAGCAGAATTCAAAAGCCAAGCCAGGAAGACAATCGGATTCAAAGACAACGCGACACAGCATACATTAGCACGCAAATATGTCGCGCACATGAGCAGAGGTGCATCGATATGCTATAAACACACTCATGCGACAGCTGCCAATGTGGGATTTCAAGTCAAACGATCAAGACATGGAGAGCTCATCAAGATGTTAAAGGATTATGTAACAGCTCTCGATGCCGGCCAACTCTATGAATACAAGACGACACGAGGATTGTTTCGCCGCTCTCATCGAGCCGCCCTGCCAGAGGATGGCCTCGGCCCATACCGATTCGCGCACCAACCGATCACTTTCGAACTGACGCCTGACATGCAGGCCACCTTACAAGATGAGATGAATGTCGATATGGATCTCTGGAATGCCGAAGGAAGTGTCAACATGCCATGCTTCGACTGGATGGAGGATTACAGTCTTAATATGATCCGAGAAGCACAAGGTCTGGCTCCAAGAGAGGACGATCTTACCATTCACAATATGGTCAAGGAGGAATTTGAGATGTATCGATATCATCAAAGACTCGTGAACGGCAAAGCTAACATGGGATGGCTGCGCAATGCTCTGTTCAGTCTTGGGCAGCAAGCGATGAGGATGAGTTTACGGTATTACGCATACTATGTGGCTCTTCGACCGGACCGATGCCATCGATTGATTTCCTACCCATATTACGCCAAGTATCAGACGGCAGAAGATGGCAGCACGACTTATTTCAGACATATCGACATTGCTGTGGAAGCCGCAGTGACGCGAGGACGCGGTATTAATGCCATCCAAGGCTCTCTATCACTTGATGACGAGTACGAGGACGACTGCACCGAGATCTTGCCAGGATTGCATGCACGAATGGCTGAATGGCATGCACGCATCAAAGATCGGCCAGTTTACACTTCTGACCCAGCAGCATTCGTGTCACGCATCACGGAGCATCACTACACCGCAGATGACAAGATTCACTTCGGAATTGACTGGAAACCAGTGCCGTGCAATGCACTAGAAGTGCGTATTACAGATTCGAGGCTCCCACATGGAGCACAAGCGGCAAAACGCATCAGAAGGACGATGCTACCATGGTTCTGTGGGGTCGACAAGGACGGATCACTCGAGATGCCAGAGGCAGGGACAGCGGATGAGCTCGCAACAGCTCATCGTGATCTGATGCCAGGACGAAGTACACCATCTGGACTCGCTAATCGATATAGCGCGATCCCCTACGCCTTTCCTGCCGCCGTTCAGCTGCCATCTACCAATGTTCTCTCCGAGTCTCTCGTCGGACGGGTTCACCTTGACCAAGCCAGTCTTATTATGTATAAGACACGATTCTTGACAGACGCCACTTTTCGAAATCAGGAAATGGCTAACAATGAGATCGACATGGCAAGAGATATGTTTCTAAAATGGGAAGAGGTCAAGCAGTTGGAAATGTACGTCTTCAAGGATAAGTCATACTTCTACAAGAAGCAGCAAGGACTTCCATTAGTGTGGGATAAGAATGATCAGGACAGATCAGCTAATGATGAGGAATATGCTCTTGAGTTACCGCATGGAGGCACGACAGATGAGGGGGTCATGGTCGGCTCCGATGTTGTTATTGTCGAAGAGACTCCCACCGCTGGTATGACGGTCTCAGAAGGAGATGAGCAGACAGCTGCTGACTCTGATATGAGGCAAGCAATGGCAGATTCGATGATTACGGACGAGCAGGAGAGTGCTGGACGCGGTATGCGACGGTCTATGAGGTTGCGGACTCGTAGGAGTACGGTCGTAATGTGAAGGGCTAGACTGATAATAGGTAAAGAAAATGTTGACCAGGAGATCAACTATAGAAGGAGGGAGGGATGTCGTGGGGTAGTGTGGACCCCGTACGTGAAAGGGATACGTAGTTTTTCTTTTTGTGGTTTTCAATAGGTAGAAGAAGAGGACAACAACAATAATAACACGGCAATAAGCACGGAACACGCGACGTAATACAATAAGATTGAGTCAAGCAAGTAAGCTGTATTAAGGAAGTAATATGTAACAAGCAGCTGTACAAGACGAGCAGGGCAGCAGGACGGAACAACAACGGCAATGAGCAATGAGTAGGTATGTATCGAAGCTATTAACGATCCTACAGTGCACCGACGAGCAGCTCTTTCCTCGCTAGGACTCTATCGCTATCTGAGTATCATAGAGCTCCAGCGCCACGACAATATACTTTAGAAAGAAGAGACGAGCTAATACGGCTCGACCTCGATAGCTATACTATAGGCTATAATTTATAGACTTAGATAACGCGAATAAAAAACGCGTACCTAAGAAGTTTAAGGGACCCCTAAGTAAAATCGAAAAGGAACGACGCATAAAGAATAAGCTTTACTTATACTATAACGGACTAGGCTATATAGCTAACGAATACTCTAAGAAAAAGGGAACCCCTAAGGAATTTAATATGGCGGAACTAAAATAAGTTACTTAGGAAAAAGAAGAAGCCTTAAATAAATACGACTAGCTAATCTAGATCTAGTACATCGACGAAAGGTGTGTTACGCACTTAGCGGCTAAGTAGGCTAATAAGCACTTCCCGACTAACGACTTTTAGAAATAGGTTCCTAAGAAAAAACGAGATCCGACCCTAATACCGACTAACTAAACACTTTAATATATTAACGGACTAAAGGTAACTATTATTATAATGGATAACGGAAAGACGGAGGTAACCTCCTATACCGAGAACTATATCTATATTAAAATATACTATTATAGTATACGGTAGTATAATAATCTCGACTATATAGAGGACGTATAATATTAATATACTTATTATAAACTTAAAGGGGATCGATAGAAGTACTCGGGATTTACTAAGTTAGTATACTACTAAAAGCTCTAATACGTCTACTATAATCCCGAATATAATCATATACACTAAGGGAACGATAAGGAAATATAGATCCTTACGATCGACGAAAACGCTATCCCTATTAAATCTACGATCTAAATAAGCGACGTTAACTTCCCTACTTATAACCTCGACGTAGAGGAAGAAGAATACGACGAATTAGGCTTAGAATCTAAACCTATTTCGTACTTCGAAATACTAGGCGTCCTAGAAGAACGACTATAGAGAACACCTACTATAACCTTCGACGAGACCGTCGAAAAGGAACTAGTATACGTAAGGTTCTAGTATTATAGAGGCTACTACCCCTATTCGACCTTTCGAGACTACGTATATAAAATATACTACGACTCGAGGGATATAACATATACTATATTATAATAAGAAGCATTAAAATTAGTACGCGAAAACTATAAATATAAAATTCTATAATGTCCCTATACTCTTACTATAGGTAGATATCTACACCGAATAAAAAACGAGTAGGTCGAAAAGTCGCTAGATGACGTTTTTAAGGGCCTCGACTTATTAAGTCTAGATATTTCGGGATAGCTAGTATAAGCTATAGCTAATACCTTATCCTCGCTACTACTTTAGCTAGCGAGGAAGTTAGAACTCTAGTGAATTACGAAGCTTAGGGAAGCTACGTATATCCACGGGTAGTATAAAAGTTAATTAGCTACTAACGTAAGAAGATCGACCCGTACTCGTTATTCGCGTTTAACGGTATTATTATAAGTTAAGTAGATATCGAACTTTACGATGTTAATCTCGTTATCGATAAATATATTAAATAGATTACCCTAAACGTTATATATATAAAATACGATCTTATTCTAGGTATATTATAGCTTAAGAAATATAACCCCCTAATAGATTAGGGAAAGAAGCTACTTACGTTTCCTAACTACCGGTATTTTAGGTTACTATAGTCTAAAAAGAAAACGAGCTTTACTAAAGTTATTTAGGTACGACCCTAAGGGAGATCGGTAATATAAGCCGATAGGATACCTTACCCTCTTAAATACGATGACTTTTAGGATCTATTTACGGAGAAGTTTAGTAGTAACGCACTACTTAAATATCAGCTATAGGACTACGAGATACCCCTAATACCCGAAAAAGAACTAACCTACGGACCCCTATACTCCCTTACTAGAGAAGAGAGTAAAGAACTTAAGAAATAGCTAGAAAAAATAGAAGCGAAGGGATATATCCGTGAGTCGGAATCCTTCGCTACCTTACCTATCCTTTTCGTTCCTAAAAAGGACGGCTTAAAAAGGATATATATCGATTACCGAAAGCTAAACGAGATTACTATAAAAAACCGATACTCGCTACCTCGTATTAATAAACTATAAAATCGCCTATAAGGGGCGTTCTAGTTTACCGCGATCGACGTACGAGACGCGTACTATTAAGTCCGTATTAAAAAGGGAGAAGAATGGAAAACCGCTTTTCGAATACGCTATAGTCTATACGAGTATTTAGTTATACCCTTCGAACTCACTAACGCCCCCGTAACCTTCTAAGCTCTTATTAATATCGCTCTTCGAGAATACTTAAACGATTTTATCGTCGTTTACCTAGACGATATCCTAATCTTTTCTAATACTTACGACGAATATATACGGCACGTTCGTAAAGTACTTGAAAAACTCCGAGAGAAAAGTCTATCGATGAAACTAGAGAAATACTAATTCTATAGGAAATTCGTTTTATTCCTAGGATATATAGTCTCCTATTAGAGACTAAAGATAGACCCTAATAAAATTAAGGACGTCTTAGAATAGCTAGAGTCGAAAAATATAAAAGAAGTATAATCCTTTTTAGGATTTACTAACTTCTACTAACGGTTTATCGAGGGATACTCTCGAATCGCCGCCCTATTAATAGCGCTTACTAAAAAAGATATAGAGTTTACTTTCGGAGCCGATACCCGCGAAGTATTTAACGAAATGAAATACCGGTTTACTACGGCGCCCCTACTATAGATCTTTAACTCGGAAAAATCCGTCGTACTTAAGACCGACGCCTCGGACTACGTGATAAAAGCATATCTATTCTAGATAAAATAGTATAGTAAACTAATACCGGTTACGTACTACTTAAGGAAAATAATCGATCTCGAACTTAACTACGATATATATAATAAGGAACTCCTTGTAATCGTAGAAGCCCTTTGCTACTAGAGAGTTTACTACGAAGAGACTAAGTTCCTCGTTAATATATACTTCGACTATAAAAACCTACTATACTAGAATACCACTAAATAACTAAATAAAAGATAAACTCGATAGTTAGAGATAATATCGATTTACAACTTTAAAATCCACTACGTTAGTAGAAAAGAAAACGGCCGCGTAGACGCACTGAGCCGACGCTTCGACTACCTAGAAGGGACTAAACCACGACTAAGATAGTTACTAAATATGGTAAATAGAGTAATAATCTATAAACTAGTAATTATAAACGCCGAAAAACCCTAAGATTCTAGTAAAGAATAAAAATAAGAAATTCTATACCTAGCCTACGATAATCTAACGGCGGAATACCTTAAGGTCGATAAAACCATTAAACTTATTATACGAGACTATTCGTAGAAATACTTTTAATAAGACGTTAAGGAATACATCGGTAGATACTAGATATATTAAAAAGCTCGGCCCTTACGGTATAAACCCTATAGCTTACTTCGACCCCTAGTATCCCTCGAGTTCCCCTAGTAAATAGTAACCCTAGACTTCGTCGTTAAGTTACCTAGGTCTAAGGACCCCCTTATAGGAATAAGCTATAACAGTATTCTAGTAATCTATAATAAAATAACTAAGTACTCTTACTTTCTACCTTATCTCGAGTTATTTAACGTAGAATAATTAGTATATACCTTTATACGGACTATTTTCGCTAACTATAGAATACTATAGAAGATCGTCTTCGATCGAGATAAACTATTTATCTTAAAATTCTAGAAATCGTTAATAGTATAACTAGGAATAAAATATAAACTATTTACTTCGTTTTACCCTTAAACCGACGAATAAATAGAGAGGACTAACTAAACGCTAAAACAATATCTCCGCTACTATATTAACTATCGATAAGATAATTAGGTGGCGCTTCTACCACTAGCCTAATTCTACTTTAATAATAGTAAGGTAGTAATAGGTATCTTACTATTCTACGCTAACTTTAGTCTCTACCTAACCCTAGCGAGAAAATAAATTACTACGAATTAACTCGCTAACTAGAAAGCTAAACTTACACTAGACTAAATTAACGAGTTATATAAATACCTAAAGACCGAAATCGAGTTTATCGTATAACGAATAGCGAGGTTTACGAATCGATAAAGGATCGAGGAACTAACCTTTTCGAAGAGGGACCTAGTCTACCTAGTTAGAAAAAACATTAAAATAAAACGACTTAATAGTAAACTAGACTTTAAGAAGCTCGATTTATTTACGATAAAAAGAAAGCTCGAGGAAGTTACGTACGAATTAATACTCCTAAAAACTATAAAAATCTATTCGGTATTTTATATAGCGTTACTAGAACCCGCGTCGAGATAAGCGATACTAGATACGATATAAACTATAAGTCTAGAATTCTAGATAGAAGTAAGCTAATTAGAAAAAATCCTAGACTACGCGAATCTAGACGAACTAGTATACCTAGTAAAATAGAAAGAGTAATTAGAACTAGAAAATTTATAGATTCTAGCTATAGAGACGCTACCTAAGATAGTAATATAGTACTATCGTTAAAACCCTATAGGAACGATAAGTCTACCTGTTCTATATAGGGCGCCTTACCCTAAACCCTACCAGGCTTAGCGAGAGTAATCTCCTAACCCTCTAGCTGCTCGTTAAGCACTCTAAGGGCGCGTATCTTACGCCGTAGTATTCGATTAATAATACCCTCCTAATAAGATACGGACTCCTACGCGCGAAGCTTATCCTTCTTAACGGCAAGTAAAGCCGTGCTCGACGACGCCTTTGTCTCCCTCGTCTTTAGCTTAGCGAGCTGTAAGCGACGAATTTCTTACTATAACTCCTTCTGACGATCCTATTAGAGTTTTCGAAGTTTAACGACTTCGCGACGGCGCCGACGCGCTTCTAATTTAATACGCCTCTTAGTTTCTAATACTTTACGGAGCTCTTATACCGAGAATATTCCGTTATACTCCTTCTAATAATAAATATAATAAGTATACTTAGTAGACCTCTTATAATTATAATAACACTCTTTATTATTTACGGTATACTCCGTATAGGTAGGCATTATACGATTCCCCTTAAAGGCGATAATCTGTACTACGAGGATTTTACGACGTTCGTAGAAGGATCTCTTTTGTTTATTAGGATTAGGCGAAGACTATGTTTTCTGAGCTTAAGGCATAGTTAGCTATAAGTAAAGGAAGGAATAAGGATACACGGGAACGGACTTACTCTTATACTTACGCGGACGTAAGCCGTAGAAGGAAGATAGTGTTACGACCCGACTAGGTCGTAGCCGTTTAATAGATTACGAAAGGAAAGTAAAGCGACCGGACGAATCTTATTAGGAAGGTTTAACTATTACGTAACTATATTACTCTAGATAATCTAGTGATCTATAGGAAAGGGACTCTTAGTATAGAGTAGTAAAGTAAGTAGAGTACGTTCTATTACTATTATATATATAGGTTATTTTATAGTTATTAGGAATCTAACCTAACCTCCGTAGTTAATCTTAATCACCTACTTAACCTTATTAGTCTAAGAACTCATCAGACCTTCCTATATTCGGCCTTCTATATACTTACTACAGTAACTAACCAACCTACCTGTTCTTGACCCACCTTTGTTACACCTTAGGTGATAAGGAGCAACGTGACAGTGTAATAGTGTTTGTAGACAACGCGAGTCTACACTGCACCTAGATCGAAGCCTTGCTACTAATTGATGGGTCGTACATCAAAGTGTTTTAGTGCTCAGTGCTCACCACGCTCGCAATCTTCGTCTTAACTGATGCAAGCACTGTGGCCATGTCCTGAATTCGATGGCGGAGGTCTGTAGGCGCCGTCGGGAGCTATGTGATAAGTGTAGTCGTAGTCAAAATTGACGCCTTTGCAGCAATTAAGTAAGTCAAGAGATCCAGATAGGTTTAGGGTTAGTCCGAACAAGCTCGGTCAACCCTGGAGGAACGCCAACACCTGTTCCGCCCAGCCCGGACTTGAACGCTGTTCCTCAGATTAGAGCGCAGATGTCCTTCTTTACCTCCGTGGGCGACGTACCTCAAACACACGTATAAATGACCCAAGTCAGTGTCACTGACAACTTCACGTCGTTCTGTTATCATCAAACAGCCTCCTCCGCTCACACAATGCCCGCCCTCCCAGCGTCAAAGTACAAGCCGGGACAGATACACACCATCCCCGCCCGCACAGGCGTCGCAGTCCCTCTCAAGCAAAGCCAAACCATAAAAGTAATCAACACCCACGGCACCCAGGTAGTCGACACATGGGCCATCATCACCCCAGTTCCTCCATCATCCACAACCCTAAACCCAACTTTCACAACCCGCACCCCAACCCAAACACCTCAGTACGAATTCCTCTCCATGTGCCACACCCGTGCCTCAACGCTTCATCTCTCCCCTTTACCCGGCGACATCCTCCTCACCAACACACGCACGCCAATTCTCCAACTCGTAACCGACACCACGGCCCCAGCATGTGTCCACGACACCATAATCGCAGCATGTGATATCCACCGCTACCACGAACTCGGCGTGCCCAACGACACATACCACGCTAACTGCGCCGATAACTTTCGTGGTGGTCTGGAATGCGACACGGGCATCAGCGCGTTCTTTCCAAGTCCGCCTGACCCCTTGAATCTATGGATGAATATCCCGGTTAAACTGCGGGAGGCGGGCGGAGAGGTGCGTAGCGCGGGCGGGGATATCAGTTTTGATCCGACAGTTAGCGGGAGGGGTGACTTTGTGGTGCTGAAGGCGTTACAGGATTGTGTGGTTGTCATGAGCGCGTGTCCGCAGGACATCCTGAAAATAAACAATCAGGAGCCAACCGACGCGCATTTTGAGGTTTTGGAAGTGTGATTGCTCGCCGCACCAGTGGTTTGTGGCATTTCATTGGGTGCAACCGGCAGGTGGGCAAAACAATTTGCTGTTCTTTGCAGCAAGATCTCCGGGCAGTGTGCCATCTATTGTGTAAGCCGTCTACTGCGTCGCTAAGTTAGCGGAGGGCATGGAAGCTTGGTCAATGTACTACCCATATCGACCAGATATTTATTTCTTCAGGAACTGTGAGACTACTGATGGTATCGGCCACTATACCCTACGAAGACTCCATGCTGGATATTGACCAGCAACCCCGCAGGCTGATGTAGACAGTCGACATCATAGTCACACTCTTGTATTGTTCCATGAACGAAACTGGATTTACATTGGATGTTTCCATGTGTCTTTCCAATAGCGATCTCTGCAATCTTGATAATCTGGTAGGCGACAGTGATTGCATATCCAGAACCGAGTTTCGACGAACAACTTCCCCGTTTTTTAAACCAACAGTGCTTGCGTTCGTGACCTTCCGTTGATTGCTGTAAAGGAGTAAGGTAGCTTGTCGATTTGTGGATACCCTAGGACCTGTTGGGTGTCGTAGACTGGCTGTAGAGCATGCTTGGCCATGTGATACCCCAATTCTGGTGATAGGTTGCGCTCATAAGCTGCGTTATGTGCCGCAGTCCTATTTTCGGTGGTCTTGCGCATCAATTTACCCCGTGGTTGGCAGAAAGTTTGGTCTTTTACTCACTGCCTCTCCGACTGAATGCTACGTCTCGTTGCGCCGGATATGCAGCATGAGAATATGCAACGTAGACGTGTAGCCAGAACTGAGCGTGAGAGTGGTGTCTGTGCCGAATGCTTGCAAGACAGTAATGCACTCCTTGGATGTGTTCTAATTCTGCCGCATCATCCTCCGTTCGAGTTCTGGGAGATAGTCCGCCCACCCACTCAGTATTATGGGGAGGACAAGATCTGAGAGGAAGGAAGAATGTTCAGCATCTACTCGTTGTTAGTGTTCTATAGCAGTGGTTAGCTTGCAATGGTTTGAGGAAGAGCAGATCAGGGATAAGCGGTGCGGCATTGTGCGGCGAGATGTGTATGGCGCATTTTTAGCCTCGAGATATGCTAGCACATAAGTGAATTGGTTAGTTGAAGGATTTCCGGAGCATGCAGGCTGCTGTACGCAGTCGTGCTATCGTAGTTGGAGGTAATCAGTAAACCCCCGATGACGATATCCGCTGTAGCGGCACTGTTCAGGCTGTAGTCATTTTCCAGACGAAGGATGTAGGAAGGAAAGGCTTGCTAGAGAAACCGCAGACTCGAGACCAGCCTGAGTATCAATGGTATGGGCAATCATAGAACGTCAGACATAGTGTGAGCGGAGAAGAACTGAGGGCCTTAGGTTTTGTCCACGAGACGTGCGAATTGAGTTTCCCTAGGAGCTAGCCGTCAATACTCCGCCAGGGCCAGTTGGTCAGGCACAGAACATCGTGTGAGTTTCACCTCGATGAAAGTATTGTCACTTCGAACAAAGAGATCTCAATGATCTTGACGCCGATATGCAATCCACTCAAGCCGCTGCCGTCCCGTTGTTCACTGACCTTTCTTTGTTCTCCCAATGTTTTCAGTATGCAAATTCTCAAGTAGCATCCTGGCAATATCACTTCTTTTACGACGTTCCGCTGCAACAGCTTACATTTTTTCTGCTGTCACCACAATTGCTGAACCAGAAACATGCGGCATTCAGTCGCCACCGCAGCCTCGCTGCTTACACTAGGCCCCGCTGTCCTCGCCGTCGGCACCGCCGTCGTGGTCAACAACTGCGGCTCCGATGTCTATTATGCCTCCGTCGGCCAAAGTGCACACGCTGATATGGCAAAACTTCCTAACGCCGGCTATTCCGAAGGATTCAGCAAGCCAGGTGTCGGCATTTCCATCAAGCTCTCGCCCAGTACCAGTGGTGCCGTTACACAGTTCGAATACATCTGGGTAGAAGGCCAAAATGTCGCATACGATATCTCGAATATTGATGGCAACCCATTCTCCTCAGGTGGAATGTCGCTCGTGCCGTCGATGGAAGGGGCAGATGGATTCCTGAGCTGTGTGACAGTGAACTGTCCGGCTGGCCAGGATAGATGTGACGCGGCGTATAATCTGCCTGACGATGTGAGGACGAAGGTGTGCCCCGAGGACAGTGATTTAACTTTCACACTTTGTCCTGGTGGGGCATCTGCAGGAGGCACTCAGCCCGTAGAGTCTGCGGCACCGGCGGAAGGTTCTTCTGGGCAGGTTGCGAGTCCAGCGCAAGCAACTTCTCTTGCTGTGCAGAGTTCCCCGACGACTTCATCTGCCAAGGCAAGCAGAACAGGAAATGCTGCAGGATCGGCAATGGCAAAGCCGGCAGCTACAGCGACAGGTCGTCACCGTCCGCATCAGGGACGAGCGCACTCGCGTCAGTTGGTTTGAATTCGGTTGAAACATGGAGGCACACAGAACAAGTTTCGATATGGTAGCGGGATGCCTGGACGTGCAGAGTATGCAATTCTATATCTTGCTCCGTGCCAGTTTCCTGGCTGCTTCTTCTTTGCTCGGACTTGCGGAATGACCAACCGACACGTCAACCCTGTAGGAAGTCAGTATAGGGTGGGAAAAGGTAGACGCGCGAGCACGAGTATGTGTGCAAATTTTCGCTCATTGTGAAAGCTCTGTTTTTGCTCATCGCCATTGCGTCCACTTGTTCGCTTTCTTTGTTGCATGTTCGGCATGCGTCTCACCGGTGGCGTGTCCAGCGGCGACGGTGAGGCTGGGAAGCCCACCTTCCACTGCCCTGCTAAATCTCATTCCACAATCTTTCTCGTCTCCATTCCACCTTTTATCGCTTGCTCGAGCTCGCGATGCGCGTAAACCACTTTTTACCTTGGCTGTTTCATTGTTGAACTGCGTGTGACCGGCTTCGACTGAGGAGTACTGGTTTCTGTGCGTCGAGGTCGGCTGTGTGATCTACAGTGTTGTGCGAAGGGTGTCCGTCGACGCGACGCAGCTTGTATAGGTGCGGGCAGGAGCACGATATGCGTGCACAGCAATCTTGTACAACGACAAGGGATACAACGTGGATCTCCAGCGCGATAGAAATCAGAGCTTGATAGAAATCAGAGCTTGAAGACTGTGCACATGGTTGCGGACAGGCTGTCGATTTGGCGAGATGCGAGAGGCAATCGCGAGCATCACAGTCTCAGACTAGCTGCAGAACGCGTTGCGTCGGAGCATAAGACGCTGCAAAGCCGGATGGCATCGTTATTCGCAACCCATATGTCGCGGCTAGTCGGAAGTTTCAAACAAAAGGCAGAGAAACGTGCCGAATAGCCACCCAATGGATGGTTGATCTAGAAAGAATACATAGTAAGTCGAAGGAGTTCGGCGCTTTCTGGCGCGAGCTGAGCCTGTCTTCACCAAGCACTGACCTGTGGTATCCCTGCCGCCAAGATCCGCGCTGTATGCTTGATCGCGGACATCCATAACGGTGCTGGGACATCCACCCTGTCTCTGCCTCCACATTAAAAGTCTTTACTTGGGTACATCATCGTTATCTTGAAAATCTGCTCTCCGATACTCAGTTGTGTTGTGCCTGCCAACAGAAAACGGGTTGTGACGCAAAGATGTCTCCGCCAGATGGACATGATCTGCGCGCCCAAACGTCATTGGGGATCTCGCCTTCGATCTGATTTTGTGGTGTTGACATCAGACTCTTTTCACACATTTGACGAGGACTTCTCCAGCATCCTTGTCCTCGCATGAACACATGAAGCAGCATCTACAACAGCAATATGGACAGGCCCGACCACAATGCCTCAACCAGCACTCTTGCACGCAACAAGTCGAAGAAAACCGTGACCTTCTCACCAGGAGACCCGGAAGATCCTCGAAACTGGCCGGAATGGAGGAAATGGACTGTTGTGGCAGCCATTACACTGGTCGACCTCTCCGTTTCATGGGGAGCATCAGGCTTCTCGCCGGCCAGCGAGAAATTCACCGAGGATTTTCACGTCAGTGCTGAGGTTGGCATATTAGGTCTGTCATTGTATGTGCTGGGTCTGGCGTTGGGCCCCATGACATTAGCACCGTTATCGGAGTACTATGGCAGGACGTTGTTGTATATCGTTCCGTACGGTGTATTTCTGCTCTTCCTCCTTGGCACGGCCCTCGTCACGAACCTCGGAGGATTTCTCGTGCTCCGAATATTGTCAGGTCTCTTTGCCAGTGTCACCATTGCAAACTTTGGAGGAACCATTGCGGATCTTTGGCCTCGACATCAAATTGGTCCAGCGATGAGTGTATTCCTCTGGGCGGCAGTGTGTGGTAGTCCCTCTGGGTACTTTCTGATGTCTTTTGTCGCGCAGACTCGAGGTTGGCGAGATGTCTTCTGGGCACTACTCGGCATCAATGGTGGACTGTGGTCGATCATGGTGGTCGTGCTGGTTGTTTTCAAGAACGAGACGAGACATTCGGTGTTGCTTCGGCGGCGTGCAAATCGACTACGCAAACGTAACAACAGCAATGTGTCGGTACCCGAGGAGATGAAGCAAAAGAGTTTAGGTCAATTGTTCAGAGTTACACTATCTCGACCGTTTCGGTTCTTGGCTACCGAAGCCATCATCATGTTCGCGGCTCTTTACAACGGCTATTTGTATGGGCTATCTTTCCTATTCAATGGCGCCTTCAACCTGGTCTTCGGTCAACACGGCTATGGTTTCAACACCCTTGGTGTCGGTCTGTGTTTCCTTGGCCTTGTCGTCGGCATCACGCTAGGTCCGATCGTGAACATCTGGCAAGAAAGGCATTACCGTAAAGCAATACACTCACATGAAAGGGAGCCTGAAGAGCCTGGCCGGGACGATGCTGCTGTCAGCAAGGATGACAGCCGGTACAGGAATATTCCGGAAGCGCGACTTCAGCTGGGCAAGTTGGGGGCAGTGCTATTTCCAATGTCACTTTTTTGGTTCGGCTGGACTGCAACACCTCAATATAACATTCACTGGATTGTGCCAGTACTTGCGACTGTCGTATTTGGGTTCTCGTTCTACACGTTGATTCTCATGACATACATGTACGTGGAGGACAGCTACATGGTCTTTTCGGCGAGTGCACTAGCTGGTGTGGGACTAGTCAGAAATTTGGCTGGAGCTGGGTTTCCATTGTTCGGTACGCAACTGTTCGAAAATGAAGGATACAACTGGGCTGGGACGATATTGGGCGGGCTGGCTATACTGCTAGTGCCGATCCCGTTCATTCTGCAACGATATGGGACGAGATTGAGAGCGAAGAGTCCTTATGCTAGGCAACATATGGATGATGACGATCTCAACGATGACAGTGGCGAAGCAGCTGACGAGGAACCAAGGCAAACTGCTGTTTGATGCAGTCTCGAGGAAATGAAAGACCCAAGAAGGAAGTTTGTTCATTCAGTCCGCTTGAGATCACCCCTCAACCTTGGCTCTTCACCATGATGCTGGTTTTCTTTCTGATTGGAGAACTGTTGTATGACCGTGCTCGTGCCTTCTGTACCACTGTCCAGTAGACATGCCTCGCCGAGGTAAATTCAGACCAACAAGCATTGGCATTGATTATTGCGGTCCTTGTGGAGATTCGTTCTCCCGGGCATACCTTCTGTTTTAGGCTGCTTCTCTCGTCGCCGCTCAGCTGCTTATCTCCGTGCTGCTTAGGCTTAGTGCTCAGGGTTGCGGAAAAGTTCGCGAAGGAAGCATGCAGCAACCTCTGGATCGGCATTTATCATGGCTTGCTGTCTCTGGCATGATTTTCAACAACAAATTGGAATGCTATGAGCATCGATGCAGACTCGAATACAAGGTGTTCACAGTGGGGTTTAGCATTCAGTATGTTCTCGAGTATTAGTCGTGGTGACGAAAAATGCTTCTCCAGGTCCCCTCCCACGCGGGCCTACCCGTTCCGGCTTCCAGGATGATGTATTGACCTTGCGTCTTTTATGTCAAAAACCAAGCTAGCTGAATTGCTCCAAGGATCAGTACGATCTCGTGCATGAAGATCTGCAACTCCACATCAGAACTTGACGTCCCTCCCCCAGTTGCCTGAGTCGCAACCTTCGTCCAACAAAGGATAGTACGGCAGACGAACGTATATGGACATAGTCGACGATGCAGCATGGACCTTGCACGACATTTGAATGACCGTCTCATATGACTTCGACACTATCATAGCACGGATACAAGTTGCATGAATCTCCTTCACTGCCGATGGAGCCGTTGAGCATGCTGGAAAGTCTTATGTGGAGCTGGCATATTAACTGACAGTCCTTCCGCATATACATATTCATTGGCTGAATCGGAAAACAAAAACCCCGATCATGTAGGACTCTCTTAAACGAGCTGCAGCTCTCCAGAACGAGTAGAGTTGATTGTCGCTGGTCGCCCAAACGGGTGTCTTGCCAAGACATGGTCGGATGGTTTGCTGGGACCATCATGGGTTAAGGACTGGAGCATATCCTTCTTGAAAGCTTCTGATCCGCGACATCGGGCCTTTGTGGACTGCACACCCCTGTATCAAGCCCCGAATCGCATCCACATACAACAAAGCATGTTGAAATACTGAATGTCAAATCTGAGTATGGTTTCTCCAACCTCTATCAAGAACCATTACTCCAGCGTGATGTATGTTCATGCTGACTCCCACGAGTCGGATATTTCGTCACTGATTATTTGACATTAGCCTCATGCTCATCATGCATGTTGACGGCTGAATTGGTGCAAGATGCTTCATTTTTATGTCAATGGTGGACAGCATGGGCTTCATTTGGATCCTGTCGATGCGGTAAGGCGACATGGTCGCTGTGGAACCGCACAATAAAGCTATCGCTAGAAGGTGGTTGGCTTCAGCTTGCATGGAGATCTCCATATGGAGATCAAGTAGGTGTGAAGCTCGACAATGACGGTCTTTGGACAGCTGCTGTCCCAGAACATTTATCTTCCTCCTCATCCGCCCAGTTTGAGTCCAGACATCATTCAAACCTAGTCTCACACACAAGCTTAGGCTCGCATCAACATGGAAACTTCCCATATCGACACCTACAACAAACCTATCGCGCCGGAGAAGCTCGCCATCATGAAGCTCAATTTGCATGAGCACGAACGAGACTTCTTTTCCGAGCCAACAACCCCAACCTGTGGTCAGAAGTCCTTCGACTTCGCCAATGGAATATCATCTTCGCGATCGCAGGCAAGGTCTAGCCGCCAAATCAGCCGCTCAGCCCGCCGCTCCAGCTCATTCATGTCATCACACCGCAACAAAATGTCGATGGAGCTCACTTCTCAAGCCGAAGGCAAGTTCTTTGCTCTGATGGACCTCATGTCCAATGCCTCCCGTGAGGCTTCCTCCCTTAAGGAGGTATGGTCAAGGATCATCTCTGAGAGGGAGTCATTTGCTCGAGAGCGTGAAGAGTTGCTGGAGCAAATCACTGAGGTGTCTGAAGAACTCGAAGTTCAGAGCAACCAGCAGAACAGACATGGTCAGGAAGCCACCGAGACGAAGAGACAAGTCGAGAAACTTCTGATTGAGCTGTCTACTGCCATTGCCGGCGTTTCTGCCGAGAAGAAGAAGGTTGTCGACCGTGACAATGAGCTTGAAAGAACTCGCAACGAGCTGCACGGGGTCAGAGAGATCAGCACTCGCCATCATACCGACCATCAGCGTATCCGGAGTGAACTCGACGCCGTTCAGATGATGCTCAGGACCGCTGAAGCGGACCGTGATACCGCCAGGGAGGACGCAGACCGAAATCAGAATGAGCTCCACAGAATCAATCGTGAGCGCACCGAAATCAGCAGCAAGCTCGGTGACATGACTTCGAAGTATGAGACATCACGTAAAGAGGTGCTGTCCATCACGGATCGTCTTAAGATGTACGACATGGAGAGAGAAGAGCATTACCTTGAAGTCGATCGTCTCAAAGATGATGCTCGGAAGTCGAGAGCTAGAGCTGAGGAGTCGTCCAAGGACTTGCTTGAAGTGACCGAGAAGTACGAAAGGCTTCAACGTGAGGTCAACAAACTTCGGGAGACTGTCAGAGTCGCTGAGGATGAAAGGGATGAGAACTCGCACACCCTTGAGCACCTTCGTCGCGAGCTGAAGACTATGACAGTCAACCGTGATGAGGCAGATGAAAGGTGTTCTGATATCACGTTGAAGTACGATCACATCAAGCGTGAGCTGCTCAGCATTAAGGAGAAACTCAGGGATGTCGAGCTGGAAAGGAACGATGCACAGGAGGGCGTGGAGAGAACCCGTGAGCAACACCGACTCGTCATTATTGAAAGAGATGAGTTGCGAGACGAAGTCGCAGCAGCACAAAGAAAGGCCGATGAGAACCGTCGACAAGTAATCAACCTCTCCGAGTCCTTGCGCAAGGCAGAGCTGGCACTGTCTGAAGTTCGCTCTGAGAGCCACAACCACACGGAACGCATCAAGATTCTCGACCGCGAGCGTGAGGAGGGGCGAGAGAGACATGGGCATTTGAACAATGAGATCGATGATCTCAAGGAAAAGATCGTGGTGTTCCAGGCTGAAATCAGAACTATTACTGATGCTCGCGATCGTCTTCGTGGCGAACTTGAGAAGACCAGACAGGAGTACGAAGAGATCACCGAGACTGTCACGACGTACAATGATGATAGTAAGGAGCTCGAATTTGAGATCGAGAGTCTGCGGACTATGTTGAGAGAGGCTCGAGAGCAAAAGGAACGTGCTATCTCGGCTCGCAATACCGCTGATCGCGAGAGGGATGATTACATTGCTAAGTATGAGGAGAAATGTCGTGAGATGGAGAGGTTTGAGGAAAGTGCGGCGAGTCATTATCACCGAAGTGAGGGGAGGACGTCGTCGTCCAGAGTTGTGAGTTCACGAAGCAATGCTACGACCGTCAATCATAGTAATGGTGGTTGACTACGCCCGGGCTATAGCAGGGCGAGTCTGTCATTTGATCCGTGGGAAGGGTGGGGGATAGATAGGACGATCGCGAGTGTTTTGTATGGAGGTGGCAGGTATTGAAGGAGAGAAGTGTGCTAGGGGCGAGAAATAGGTAATTGATGTTGGAATTGAACTGATGTTGTTGGAATTGCAAGGAACATGGTTCTCCAGGTTTAAGTCCTGCAAGCATTTTTGTCAGATCTCACAGCAGCTCCAGCATCCTTGCCCCTGTTCATGTTTTGATCCTTGGGGTGCTGTTTTGAATACAGCAGAGTTAGTAAGCGCTGAATAATTCCTTGCCTGACACTACGCTGGGAATACCGAAAGTTGTCAACAATGACTTCGGTCGTGAATGATGTCTTGCGGCATTGCACCAGCTCGAACATTTACGGTACTGCATAGTGCTCGGATGCGGCAACTAAGTTACTCAGGATGTGTTCGTGCAAATGCATCGTTGATCGCAGGTCCGCAATGCAAGCAGAGTGAAGTGGGCCAGTGCAGTGGTTGACGTAAAGCATGACATTCGTCGGCATTAGTCTACACGACCTGCAGAAGGAGCGGGTGTGATTCTCCAGAGTTCCGCATCAACCCACATTAAAGCTGGAAGCTGACTGGCAGTAGGGACCACGAAAGAGAAAAACGAGCAGCGGTGAGGTATTGTTGCAGCTGCGCGGAAGGAGAGTAGCAGACTTCGAAGACATTGACGCAAGCCATAGCAGGAGACGAAACGGGCAAACTGGACAAACACGCGAATCGATTCCATCATCTGTCGTTACAGGAAGATGAAGTACACGCTAGCACCCGGGGCTTTAATGTGTCATGGGCCCTGTATCAAACTAAGCGTAGCCAACATCACTATCAGCACTCTTCACCTCTATACCTTGCCGTACTTCCAGATCGACAATTTGAGGCCGATGAAACGTTTGGCCCCGTCCGGGCCGCCGTTGGCTTTACGACCACACATGGATGTTTGGATGCCTAAACCTGCTAGTCGATGGCGCCAGGGGCAGTGTCTAAGCCTGTTTTACCATACACATACCCACCTTGACCTTTGCGCGAATGTGCACTGCCCAACACTCAGGAATGTACTTATGTAGATGCCCCAAGGGCATGATTGTGATATGGTGCTTGTGCCAGAATTTTCGCCAAATACGATCGACTAACGTACCGGGGTAACGGGCAAATGTCGTCTCATGTCAAACGCGCTCCCTCAGTTTGCGAAAGCACAAATCTAAGCGGCTTTCCAAATAAGTCCGCGGAAAAAGGCACCACCGAGATATATTTCGGACGCAGCCTACTCACACGACATCTCTGCATTGTAGGCCTGAGCTTCTCATGGTTGGTGTCCATATTCTGCATCGCATTCGGCGGCTTCACCTCGCGGAACGACTATGAGCCCTCCGTACACTGGGGTCCGCTTAGGGACGTCCTCATCTTGATTCAGACTGCGATTTTGACCATGTGCCAGGAGGTCCTCGGCTATATTCACACTGTTTCACTTCGATGGGCATTGCAACGCGATGGCAAGCTGGATTTCAACTCTAACCTACGGTTGTGGCAGAATGCGGACAGGGCAGGACCGAATGCTTGGTACGGCAACCTTGTTGTCGTGCTTGGCCAGGTCTTAACGTTCGGCACTTCTGCCATGACCTTCGCGCAAGAGACAGATTCCGGTACTTCATGGCTGTGGTTCCTCGGAGAGGCATGGATTATCCTTGGCATTGGCATCGGGATGCAAGCTGCTGTTGCGACGTGGGCGTTACTCTCGCAGCGACAATGGCCAACGTGGAGCTCGAATCCAATAGACGTTGCGGCAGCTTGCTTCCAGCAAAGCTGTCATCCCCTTGTTCCGCGCCATGGCCGCGCCCTGCAAGGCTTGGACCAGATCAACCAGCCTGCGAGGTCCGTGTATCCGTCATCACGACAGGCATATGCGTACAAGTGCCATAATAACATTCGCCGTCTGACATGGTTTATCTGGGTCATATTCGGCCTCTGCTGCATCTGGACGGCCGCCCTCCTCATTGCCACAGGGATCTCTGATTCTCAGACGCTCTCACAGTCAAGATTTTGGAGCCTTTTGGAGCCCGGAATGTCTGTCCGAATTCCACTATTCAACAACGATCCATATATCACTACCTTCATTATTCCACGGGATTTTGCATGGCTGGTCGTGCTGATCTGTGCAATGCAGTCAGTTGTGGCACTCGCCACCCACTGCGCGGAGCTACATGTCAATCTGTCGCGCGACGAGGCTACATGGCGTCAAGCGAGTCACAAGAAAGGCTACCTGAGAACGAGCAACGCGCTGAGGGACGCCTTCTCCTCGTATCAATGCATGACCCTCTTGGTGTTAAAGGTTGCGACACAATGGTTGTTTGGCTTGACTTTCTCCATTGACATCTACGACGGCATGATTTTGGGTGGCGCTCAGGTCTTATACATGACAGCCATACTGCTCATCCTCGCTCTCTTCGCAACTTTTCTGGTATTCAGCAAACCGAGGGGTCCTCAGCCAGCAACGTTTGGACATTTGCAAACTTTGGTAGATTTGTTTGACGAGTGGCCAGGACAAGCAGACACGATGTATTGGGGCGACAAAGGAGATTACGGGAATTTTCAAGCTGGCCAGGTCGATGAAGACGTCCGGCACGCAGGCACGAGCAAGACGCCGCTAGAGCCTATAAACATGAGGGCCGAATATGCTTGAGCACACATGCACAATGTTATCTTGAATTTAGATGTCCTCGGAAAGTCTGCAATGAGTACGACTTGGCTAATTCTTTCCCATGGCTCATTGCCGTCCTACTTTCAAAATGCAATGTTCTTTCGACGGTACGGAGCCCGATAATATTGTCCTCGGCTGCTACTACATAACCCAGCTCCCTATACCCCATAATAAGATGAACGAACACATATTCTATCCTATGTACCCACATTCATTTTAACACCCCAACCTCAGTATCCGGGTATAGAACCAGCGCCATCAGGGTCAACCGCCCCGACAACAATAATAAGTAAAATCGTAATCCCCAATCTACAAACAAGAACGAAAAGTTCGAACTCCAATGCCGAATCAAACCATGAGCCAAGAGCAATTATGCCCCGGTCAAGTTCGCGCGTTCTAAAAGTACTGACAAGCCATCAACGCCTAGGCCGAGATCACCACCCGCTGGCCTTTTCTGCGGTTGTGCTGTTTGTGTTGAATTTGACAGCGTGCTGCCGGACACTGGACTGTTCGCGTCGCCACCGGTTGCGCTTGTTGTGCCGTGTCCGTGCTCAATGGGCGATAATGCGCTCGACGTAGGTGACAGTGCTGATGTCGATGTCATTCGCTTGAGTCTCGGAGTGCTGCCTTTCCGCGTCCCTGCGGTTGTCTGCTTGACTATTTTCTTCTGCCTCACAATCTGTAATGTCGATTCAAGCTCTGCCTCAACATCATTGAGATCAAAATCAATGCCGGATGCGTCCATTTTCTTCTTGTATGTTCTCAACATTCGACATATCTGCTCAGAAGCCATGTTAATGGAGCTAGACTCACTTGAAGCACCCGCTGTACTCATTCGCCGTTCCTGCGCCTTAGCCCTGGCACGCAGGTCAGTAGGCACAGATGGAGGTCGCCTGAGCCTCGCTTTATTCGCTTTGGTTTCCTGCTTTCCCGCAGGCGTATCCTGAGATTCTGGCGACTTGCTGAGCCACTCAGACTGCCTGGTGAAAAAGTCTTTCGTCACTTCGCCTCTAGCCGACGGCTTCCTCTGCCGTCTTGTCGCATAGGCGGGTGGAGAAGGGGATCTCCTTTCCAGTTTGGCTCGGTCATCAGCTGACGCGCGTCGCCGTAGAGCTGGAGAGGTATTCTCATCAGCCTCTTCGATGGCGGATGTAGCTAGAGCAAGCCTAGATCCTTTCCTCTTCAGTCCTGGTCGCGCTGGAGACGGGTCTCGTCTAGATGGTGAGCGAAGCGGAGTGTCTTTGACAAAATTGGCGATGTCGAGTTTGGTCAGCACCTTCCTGAGCGGTGGCAGAGTGGCCGGACTGGCTTTTGCGGGTGTGATGTCGGAATCGTAGTTGCTCATTGCTTGATCCTGCGTCAACTCAACGGCAGGTGTCAAAGCTACCTGAGCGTTTGGTACGACAGACCACAGCATAATCGTGCTATCTAGTCCAGTTGAGACGAAAGCTTTTTTACTGGCCGATTCCTGCTCCGTACTATTCACGAGCAGCGCGATGTCACTGATACCTTCTGTGTGCGCATTCTCCTTGGAAACAAGGTGTTGCTTCTGTAGATCGTAGACTCTGACAGACTTATCTGTGGAAGAGCAGCCGACCAAGATGTCGCGCAACTTGCCTAGTTCCAGGCTTGTGGCAACTTGTATGCTATTGAGCACAGCATGATCATCCGAGTCTGCCTCGGTGACCTTGAAACTCTCCAAAACAGTGCCAGTGAGAAAGTCTATCTTGGTGATGTGCCTGTCCAACGCTGATACGTAGAGAAGGCCATCTTTACCAGGCACTAAACACATCGATAAAGGCGAGGATTTGATTGTGACAATTCTTGTTTGCAAAAAAGCAACAAGCGTTTCTCTGCCATAATCTCGTGATACTTTCTCTCGCACGACGATCGTTCGATCAGAAGAGCAGGACAGGAGAGCCCCACCATCGTGGCTGAATGTTAGCTGATTGACAGCTGCAATGTGGTCATCCGTGGTTTGCAGCAAGTCCAGATTCGTGTTTTGTAGCCTGAACACCTGGACCATGCGATCGCGACTGCAGGTTGCCACGAAGTCTGATGGGCTGTCAAAACAGATGTCGTTGACCTCAGCGCTATGAGCTCGAGCCGTATGCAAGAGTTCCCAGTTCTCGCATTTTGTGAGCTTGAGCACACCAAAACGGTCTCCGGACACGAAAACGCCGCGCTGTGAATGTCTTAGCACCTTCAGCTCGTTGCTCGCTGCATCTTCGATCTCTGATCCTTCATCAAGCTCAATTTGCTCTACTCGCAGTAGCTGCGCATCGTCACTCCAGAACCGCACTTCGCCATTCTTAGACCATGTGAAAAAGGCACCGAGGCCGGCAGCTGCATCCAGTGGCTGGACGCCTGCTACCGGCTCATTGTGCGCCGATAGTGGCCTCTGCTTCTCGGGTTGTTCTTCTGCATCAGTCTCAGATAGCACGAGATTTGATTCGGTATCAATGCAGATCGTGTGCTTTGTCAGACATGATACAGCAATTGTGCCTGTCGGACTCAGCTGACTAAGGCCTAATGACTGTCGGAGCGCGGATCTTTTCGGCAGACGCGGACCCAGTTCAGCACAATCAGCATCCGATCTTGTTTGTCCGTTTGGAGCGTCTTTATGACTCAACAGGATATCGACACCAGTTTCCTGCATCTCACCACCCCCACCGGCCCACACTAGGCGCCGCGGGACCTCCCGAAAACCCATGGCTCCTGCAGGAGAAGCCCCATGGTTCACATGCTCAATCTGTGCAGGGACCTTGCTTATGTCGACCCGACAGAGCGTTCCGACGTCCGTGCATAAAAGCACATCGTGCTCTGTTACGGCAACGGCACAGGTGAATGTGACGTCGGCCAGATCTCCGAGGAGACAGTTGCGCCCGGCCAAAGGTGTGGGCCCGGCGCTCGAAGACGGTTCCGTGATGTCTCAAGCGAGAGATGCGCTGACGCTTAGGGCTTGATGCTGGACATCGCGTCTAAGCCTTACCTAAAACAGTAAAACAAACACCGCAACTTGCGCCCATGTTCGCGTGCTTCCCACACAAACACTTTTGGGAGCCATTGTTTGCATACCCTCCATTCGACAGCGGCGTACGAGTTGTTCAGTGAAACCGCAGTCGGAATCCTCGCTATTACGGCCAACCAGATGACCATCCGCCCATTACTTTCCGTCTTTCACCAACCGGCAGCCTAAAATACTGAAGGCAGGCCTTCTCTTTCAATTGTAACTGCAGGCTACAACATGGATATCTAGCACGGCAACACCCGTTGCATGGATACTTAGCATGGGGCTGGTTTTACCGCTTCGACGAGATATCGAATATGGGGTGTTAAAATGAATGTGGGTACATAGGATAGAATATGTGTTCGTTCATC
>Ga0115847_100020_pt1 | contig 31360 bp, 29 predicted proteins | sample InSIn5SAF170_FD_83861 | JGI IMG/M metagenome (GOLD analysis project Ga0115847, IMG submission 83861)
GCAAATTGGATAAGTTTGTTCCAGGACACTATGTTCGATGGCATGGTGCGAGTACTAAGCTCATCGGCGTTTGCTTGGTGCTGGTCATGGTTTGAAATGGATTCAATAGCTCTTGAATCCTTGTCTTCGATCGTTGACGATGCGGGAGTGAGAATGCCGGTAGACGAAGGCGTTGACGGTTTTACAGTCACAGTTTCTGTGTTGTTGACGTTGCCACACATTGATTTGGTGTTGACTCTCGCGCCATCCTTCTCCCCTGCAAGCGCATGAGACCCAGCATCCAGTGCTTCATCGTCCTCGGCGGTCCCGTAGAAAATCTGAAGCATTGATTGGTATGCGATGAAAATTATGGTGACCAGATAACTCCAGAACGCTTCAAACTCGCCTTCGAAGACAAGGTATTCGAGAGTGTGATAGGCGCTCGATCTCTCGTCGACTACTTTTCCTATGCTGAGCGTAATCTGAGGCATGATGGAGATTGGTTTGTTGATGAGAAGTCAAAGCGCATGAGATTGAAGTAATGATGAACGAAGTTTGGGATGGTACGATGCGCATGTTGTCAGCAGAGTGCTTGGTAAACAAGGAAGCATGCGTCTCTTTCGGACGTCACATCTCTTCTTCCTGGGCACATACATAATCTTGGGAAAGAACGAATAAATCTTCTCATCTTCGTCAAAGGAGAAAGGAAAGCTGTTTAGCACCCTACTCTACTCAATGGATACTTCAACTTTCCTCGACATAAGCTTCACTCGAGAAGACCCCATTGCCCAACTCCTTTGTAACTTAAACATGTGCAGGAGTAACCCCCCACCCATATGTACTAACTCTACCAATGTAGATTTGTTTTGTTGCTGTCGCACTCATGATTTTTATCTCGTCACTTGATCATGATTCTGATCTTAACATGCGGACTTCTTCGCCTGGAAAGGAGTCATCGAGGAAAATTGTCTGATAGTCGATGGCGGACATTCTGAAAGGACTATTGGTAGGCTTTATGTCTTTGTTTCCTATCAACGATGTGACGCAAGAGAGGTACAATCCATCTAAAGTATGGTCAAATCCATGGTCTTGTTGCTATAAGCAACGTTGGCATATGCCAGAGCTGCATGATCCTCCAATTGAAGCTATTTTCAACACTGTCGTTAACAACTAGCAATCGTCATATGGTTGTTAGCAGTACTCACCGAGGCAGGGGTATCACTATCAAAGACACTATCGTAGGGGATCCTGTTCAAGTATAGCTGACGGTCGCAGAACTTCTCAAGAAGCTTATCTGTAAGGATTTTGAATGGGGTGTGTGGTTGCATCTTCACGATCAGCCTTTGAATTGGACTTCGGCCACCGCTCAAACATCCAATCGGATCACCGTTATAGACCGCAACGTTTAGGTGGATAGGTGCTACAGTCGCCGCTTCAGTGTGTTCAAAATCAGCTCTCTCGTCGTTCGAGTCGATCACTACCGTCTGTTGTAGAGTCAAAGGTCAGCTTGAGCTAAGGTCTTGATATGATGTACCAACCGAGGCGGGCGTAAGGGTGCAACTCGACGATTCCGAGGCATCCGACAACATCGAGATGGGAGGTTGTAGCTCCTCCATCTTGCTCTCCAAAGCTTGAACTCGAGCTGCTAGATCTGCCCCCTGCGAAACTGGCTGATCGAACTCCGTGCCTTCATGATTCTCCTTGACTTTCTGCTTCAGAGCTCTCAGACCATCGGCAAGCATCGTGCTCAAAGCGTGCGTCGCAGTTGTACTTGCTCCGAGGGATGCGACATCTGCTTCGAGTCTGGAAGCCCTTTCACATAACGACTGCACAGTTGTTTCCAAAGGCACAATTTTGTCCGTTGATTGTTGGAAGCGAGGCACGGCCTCACAGATCAGCCAGGCTAGAATGGCTCGCTGTCCTGCGCAACCATCGTTCAGAATGCCTAGAAGAACACAATCCTCTTTCAAAGCAAAGTCCAGAGCGCTGAACTCTTGGAGATAGTCCTGGAGGTTTCGATATTCTTTGGAGCGACACTTTGTCCATATGGGGAGCTTCTGATCCGGGTCGTTGATATACACGGCGATCGAGAGGTCAACATGTCTTTTGAGCTCGGTAGAGAAGGGCGCAGAGCATTTTGATGGGCAAGACATGCCGGACGCTGTTCGAGAGATTTGAAGTGGAGGTCCAAGACCAGCGTATCTGTGGTATCGAGTAGAATCATATAGCAAGCAGGGCCCGTATCACCTTTTCCCTTGAAGAACCCCCTTGGACGTTAAGTTTCGATAAAGAACGAATGATGGGATGTTTCGAGCAAGTTCTTGAGGCAGCCCGGTGCATGGTTTTGTTGATTATGGTAACACATGATTCTGACTTTTACGAGAGGGAAAATTTGGCTCCCCACTCATGATTGTAAAGGACACTAGTCGTAGATCGAGCTTTCATGCCTAGAGTGTCCAATATGATTGACTGCGCGGGTTGAACGATTGCACTCATGCTCTACCCAAGCTTCTGGACTTCTCAAGTGATCCTGTTGGAGCTGCACATTTCGGAAGAAGAGGGGTAAAGCGAAACGGTCGAGCATGTTTCGCGGTCAATGAACTCAATGATGGTCCAAACATGGCAAAAGACCTCGATCAACTCAAAAACCCTTGACTATCGCAAAGATCCAGAGAACCTACGATTATAGGTTCGCTTGTGACAGTCGGCGGTGGAGCTCGACCCCACCAAAGGGAGAACTTGTACTTTGAGAAAGCTACAATGCCTGGCCAGCTATTATGCCGATGCAAGCTAAACATAGTTGCGATGTGAAGATATGCAACAACGATGAGTTGTGTGAAAGTAAAGAGCAAGATGATGTTGCCGTCGAAGGAAGACCAGCACGTGACTAATCCAAGCTGATTGGTGGACCGAGCCGGCACGAACGCTGATTAGATAAGCGAAGCGACGCACCGACCGTTCACAAATTCCGCTCTGCGCGTTGCCAAAAACTTCCTTTTCTTCACGACTTAGGACGACAACGACCCCGCTGTCTAGGTCGCCATCATGCAGATTTTCGTCAAGACCCTCACGGGCAAGACTATCACCCTCGAGGTGGAGTCATCCGACACCATCGACAATGTCAAGTCCAAGATCCAGGGTGCGCATTTTCCCACCTCCATGGCCATCGCCATCGCCACACACGGCGCCGGCGACAACCAAATCTCCATTCACGCGCAAAAAGACTAACATGGCCCCATCACAGACAAGGAGGGTATTCCCCCAGACCAACAGCGCCTGATCTTCGCTGGCAAGCAGCTCGAGGATGGCCGTACCCTCTCCGACTACAACATCCAGAAGGAGAGCACTCTTCACCTCGTCCTCCGCCTCCGTGGTGGTGGCAAGAAGCGCAAGAAGAAGGTCTACACCACCCCCAAGAAGATCAAGCACAAGCGCAAGAAGACCAAGCTCGCCGTCCTCAAGTACTACAAGGTTGACGGTGACGGCAAGATTGAGCGTCTGCGTCGCGAGTGTCCCTCTGACACTGTAAGTTTTGGCTGTCTCTGCGAAAAATGTCGTCTTCGAGGTACTAACTCTTCTTTCAGTGCGGTGCCGGTATCTTCATGGCTGCCATGCACAACCGCCAGTACTGCGGTCGCTGCCACCTCACCTACGTCTTCGACGACCCCAAGTAAACGGGTCGTTCGGAGAGAGGTGCCAATGAACCTGGTTCTACTATGCTAGCTATCTAGTCCGTTTGCAATCAATTCGTTGTCCGATCGCCATATCCTCTGTGCCTTGCCTCTTGTGCTTTGTGACTTGTCTGCTAGTGAAGTGACTCTGAACTGGCGTGTAGCGAAATTATGATTGTGATGTTTGAGCCTTTTCTTTATTCCTCCAGCCGGCCCTTATGCACGTTACTCGTATATATACACTCCCGTTTCAACAATTATCGTCCTCGCTCCAGCAACTCCTCTCCGTCTCCACCACTGCGCCATCCATCACACTCAAGGCGTAGGACCTTGACCCCACAGGATCGAGTTGAGCACACTATAAGGCGAATACTCCTCATCAACCAACGCCGAAGTATTGCTAGGGAAAACACTCGAGTGATCCACCCCAGCCATACCAGGACTATCACTGCTATCAGCCACACTCTGCGCCGAAGCCCCACCCCCCATGGCAATATCCTCAATAAACCTCGGCGGTCTGGACTCTTGAATATTCAACTTTTTGAGCGCGGTGATTGCTCTTTCCATGGGCGCGGCGAGTTCTTGTGGGTCTAGTGCCGATTGCATGTCTGACATGAGAGCGACGAATCTGCCTAGAAGACGGCGAGCGCGTTCGTTGTGGGCGTGTTCGCCCATGATGCCGAGGAGGAGGGCCGAGGAAAGACTGCGGTGGACGGCGGCCCAGGATTGTCTTGCGTAGGGTGTAATGTTTTGGAGGCCGAGGAAGGCTTCGACTGTGCTGACCAAGCTGTCGATGCAGGTTTGCTTGAAGGCTTTGGACAGTTCGTAGCTCGCGGTGCTGGGGCTGATGGCTGGTCGACAGAGTTCCGAGACGATGTATGAGACGTGCAGGTACAGAGCCCAGTGTTCGAGGGATTCTTCCACAGACTTGCAGGTTCGAGAGTCGCGTAGGTAGTCAGCAGTTCCAGCCATGATATCGTCAATCTCGTTTCTGTGATTCGTAATTCTGGCAAACAATTCTCGGGAGCTCATGGTCTTGGTGCGGTCGCGTACAATCTCCAAGCCGACTCTGCAGAGCCTGTACATTGCCAGGTGGTAGGGAGGGATTTGAGTGTAGGCATCTGGCGCCGGCATACTTGAGGGGTCGATGTATGCTGTTGTAGCTGCTCTATCGTACGTGATTGATAGCAGACTGTCTTGCCACACGATTGACCACCAAACCTTGGAGCGAATGGCCTTGGTCTCGATGTCTGCGGCAGGTGGGCAGCTACGATGTAGACCAAGACTCATCGCCAGTCGTAGCGTAAGTCCCATCAGAGACCAAGAAGTTCCAGCGTTCATGTTGTTAGAAATGACCTGAAAGTTATATCAGCTGCTGGCATCTGGCACAGAAGAACTAAAACCTACGTTTCCGAGAATCAATAATGTCTGAATACTCTCCAGGGTCACGTGTGATAGGAAATTGGTGAAGCGCAAGCATTCAAAACTGCAGCACACTGTTTACCATTAGCACATGACAATCTTCTCACTCCACAATCACGAATCACATACTGTAGACTTGAGATGTCAATTCACGTTCCTTTCTCGGCAGACCAGAACATTGGCAACCACTCGCGAGAACAGCAAACAGTAGACCGACCCATTCCAGATTCTTGTCGTAGATTGCCTGCTCAGTGACTCCAGGAAGAGGACTGTTTTCCGGTAGAGATCCAGCGACTCCCATTTGTTCGTTTCGTTTTTGCAAGAAGCGCGTCAAATCCATCTCAAAGGTTGAGATATCCGCGACACCTGGAAAAATGACATTTCCCAGATTTTGATAGTATCGGAAAAAGGACAAACATTGGCTGTCTGTGGGTATCGTTTTCGCCAGTTCTTGGGCGCGTGCCAATGAACCGTGAGCCAGACCCCAGAGATCAACGAATGGATATGTCGCCGTTTCGTTATCGAGACCGAACATGGGAAGAATGGATCTACCGAGAATTTCCTGTACTGATGGCTGTTCGCGGTCGCCTTGCCCCAAAGCCATGACAAGCGCAGGCACTGAGGAACCTCCTAGATGTACCGTTTGGCCAGTCAAGTCATTTCTAGCATGGAGTCCATGAACGGTGGTATGGCGTGTAAATTGATTGTTAATCCATGGCTGAGAAACATCCGCTTTCTGCGTAGTACTCGACGGTGAAGAACGACCAGAAGTTTGTTGAGTTGGTCTACTGTTAGATCCTCTCATCTCCCTTCGCAGTTCCTCAAGAGCTGATTCGACATTATCCAGTTTCCGACAAAGATGATCAAAATCCGATCGTGCCAGCGTCACGGTATTTGCGTTCAATGCAGGAACCCCGCTGTTGGTGCTCGCGCTAGGCAACGCGAGAGATGCGGACGACGAAGAGCCATTGTTTTGCTTCTTGTTTGGCGGATGGTAGTCGCAGAGTTCGGGATGTTCGCGCTCGACACAGGTACGGCAAGGCCTGGCAAGATCACAGCGAACTTTTCGTTGTCGACACGGATAGCACGCTTTGTGTTCCCGCGCCTTGCGTTTGCGCCGCAGAAAGTCGTCCACCTCGGCCTTGGCAGGGACGTCGCCTGGTGCTGGGGTCATGTTTGCCGTGCCTGTTTCCATTGCTGCGCAACTTCCCTCCTTCTATCCGGTATTCAATGCGTGAAAGATGAGAAACATCAAAAGATGTTTTTGGTGGCGGGCTTACCGGCAATTATTAGCGTTGCGGGGAGCTTCGATTGCTTATGAAACGCAACAATCTCGCGCAGCAGTGAAAGCACGAGTCAGATTTTGAATTGGGGTTCAAGCAGGTGAAACCTGGTAAAGACTGATCCGAAGAACGAGGCCTCTAATTATTCGAAGAAATCTTGTCCAAGTTACTCGAGTACGAGCTCCCTTCTTACAAACCCTTGAAGGATACTAGCCTTGGCGCAAATTCCGATGACTCCTAAGGTCCGAGCAACATCTGCCCTAGAACGGTCTGGCTAAAATCAACACATCGAAGCACATTGATCAGAGGCACTGGCAGCAGACGTTGTCATATGAAAATAATAGAAGATAATCATTCGAGCCGACAATCCCATACTTATTGGGGGGGGTATCTTGTTAAGACCATATCCAAAAAAAAAAAAAAAATTCGTCCAAAACATACGCCTCCAACTATGCAAACAGAGCATAGACATGCATATGCATGTGTTTCATCACGGCGACTGGCCGTTGACAATCATCGATTCGTTCGTGTCCGTTCTCGGAATCGATGCTGCGGATATAATGGTGGAAGCATGTCGCTTGATGTGCTCTGCTCTTGCATCCTCGTACTCCTTGCGGCTGATACCAGCTACCGGGCTGGCAAAGCCGCTACCACCGCCTGCTGTAGCTGCAGAGCTACCGGCAGGGATCTCTTCAGCCAATCGCTCGGCCATGTGAGCGTCGTATTCACGCTCGCGCGCCTGGACGGATTGAGGGTCAAGCTTGCGAGCAGTGGCAAGAAGATCGAGAGAGCCATCTGATGCAGCATCATCATCGTCATCATCATATCCGTCTTCCTCGTCTCCACTTCCGTCGCTGCTCAGATAAGGCATGTCGATGGTTTGTGGAGCTGTGGCTGGGACGTCATGCACACGATCCATCTCGGGAACGATAGATTGATAGTCGCCAAATTCTGATTCATCATCATCAAAGTCGTCGACATCCATGAAGCAAGATGCAGGAGGAAGCTCAGAAGGTGGCAGCTCCTGGTGGAAGGTCCCGATAACATTTTCCGTGAAAGTAATTTGCTGCTTCTGACAGTCACCCTTCTTGAGGATGTCTGCAATACGGGCAGGATACGTCTTCTTCTGTGCGGACTGGATCGAGGCGCCATAAGCAGGCTTGTGCTCAGTCTTGACGTTAACCAGGAAGTTGTCGGAGGGATAGATACCACCGACACCGGAAGCCTCCAGAGCGATTGGGCTTCTCACTGGTCCGGCCTGCAACGTGGGTGAGACATTGGGAAAACTGACTTCGAGAGCTTCAGGAATTGGATTGTCATCAAGGCTCATGGCTTCGGGCAAGTCCTTTGCGTTGTCGAGGATACCACGGTGCTCTAGCACGTCTTTTAGTGCCGGTTCCGGACTCTTCGGAACTCCGATCGCATGATCAGTCAAGGGATGGTACAAGAGCAAGTTGTGTGTCATATCTGCCTCCGTCGTGGACTCGCCACTAAGATCGGTACAGAACCTAGCATTGTTGTAGAAAATGATGGGGCCGTTATCTGTCTTCTTTCTCTGCTGTCTGATTGAGACAGTTCGAATGCCAGAGCTGGTCATGGCCGAAGAGTCACCGCCTGGAGGACCCACGAATGGAGACTCGGTTTCGTCCTCCGAAGAAAAATCGCTGTCGTCTTCGCTGCTGCGATGGTAGAACAGCGGCGTGTAAGCAAATTTGCTGTCCTGCTTCTCGAGCATTCTGCGCTTTGAGTCCTTGCTACCGTCCTTGTGGTGTGAAGACTTCGATCGCTTGAGGGGTGATTTGTCGTAAGGGGAGTTTCCGTAGGTCGAAGGCGAGCTATCGGCTTCACTGGCAGATCTGGTGATATTTCTCCCGCCCTTCCACCTGACCTTGCGGCCATCTTCAGAGATCTCGAACTTTGTGCTGAAGTCAACCAAAGCCTTCTTGGCGAACTCCGGGGTAACATTAAGTGTGTGAAGCTGGGCCATGTTGAATAAGAAGTTCAGGTAAATCCAGCCATGACCCTGCTCCTGAGCTTGCATGGTGCTAGGTTCTGGGGGTGAGAAGCCAAGGTGGCGAATGTATTGAAAGTTCTCGCGAGGGTTCTGGGCTCGGTGGGGGTCTAAATCCAGTGGTCTCGTCGGTCTCTGCTGAGGAGAAACACCTGCGAAATCCTGCTCTACGACCATTTGAGAAGGTTCGATTCCTTGAGTGACTTCGGGACCGCTGCCGTGTACTGGAGACTCCTGGGCGTTTCGTTCTTCATCATCCTTCATGATTGGAGCTTCTCTGCTACCTTCGGTCTTGGCAGTCTGACCATTAGCCTCCAAGGCGCTTCTATCGGCCCTCGCAGCCATTTGAGAGACCTCTTGTTGTTGGATTGGATGATGGTGGTCGCCAAGGACGGCGCCAGTTCCAGCAAAGATCTGTTCCAGACGACGCACTACGACCTTCTTCTTGGAGTACTCGGTCATAACAGCAGGGTTCTGCGGCAGCAAGCCCTCTGGGATATCGTGGAGGTAAGTTTGGATATTACTTTGACGGGTCTTGTTGGATCGGCGAAAAGCATGTCTACTCTGTTGACCACTGTTGGAGTTGGAGAGGCCTGAAGCGGAGGCTGAGGCCGAATTAGAGGCATAGGCAGAGTCGGCAAAGTTGGATGAAGACGAGGCCGTCTTGTGTGTTTTCAATGTCGGGATAACGCGGTCGTACAGGTTGCTTGTTTGGGAAGCAGCAGCACCCGGCTGACCAGCAGCGCCAACAGCAAACCTGCGAAGGAGTTCTTCAAGTTCACGTCTCTTGTTCGACGAAAGACCATGAACGCGAACCTCGAAGAGTTTCTCGTCCTTGAGGTGGGCATCGTGCAGTTTCTCGTACTTCTTCAGGCGTTTCTTGAGCTTCTTGTTCTGAACGGTAAGGTCATCGATGACGGCACGAAAGTCTGAGCTGCCACTGTCCTCGGTGTCGTTCTTGTGTAGCAGAGCGTGGAATGGCAGGGATGGGTCGAGCATGGCGCTCGGGCCTGGATAGTTCGGAGTCTCTTCCGAGCTGGAGTGTTGGAGGAAAAACGGGGGGTCGTCTGCACGAGGGGGGGTCAGTGGAAGAGCTACAGGTACCAGGAGCATGCTCATGACTGACTGTCACCTAGTGTGTTGTTCTTGCCGTCGGCGTTGTTGTTGGCGCCATCAAACCATTTGTCGGCATTGCTGCTCTCGCCCGAGTCGGCCTTGCTGACATTGGGCTTGTTACTAGACGGTGAGCCACTGGAGGCTTCAGTCGGGGAACTCTTGCTATCTTTCGAGTCTGGCGAAGGTCTGCTGTGTCGAAGAGATACTGAGCGCTGGGCAGTCGGCCTCCGGGGCTGAGGCGGGCGAAGATAGGCTTCTGATGCCATCGAGGCGACTAGGTAGAAGATCCGGTGTCGACGAGGCTATATTATGTGTATCAAGACCGGTATGTGGTGGCGCTAGTATAGATGGCTAGGTTCCAAGATGGATCAAGATAGAGCGCGAATAGACGTATAGGTAGGTGAAATAGGTAGGTGTTGATTAGAGGGAAGGAGACGGCTGCATCAAAGAAGACGATCAACGACAGGTCTATGGGGCAACCGATGGACTGAACATTCGGCCACATCAGGGCATCGAAACACCTACCTGAGATCCATCAAGATGGCTACCCACAATCACAGATTCCAAAGAAGCAGATCGTCTTGACCATCGCAGGGCATGCAACGTATCGAACGTCGATTCACGAGGTGGGGGATCAGAGGCCGCAACAGCCCATGATTGACTCTGCAGACAGGCGAAACACGATTTTGCAGCCATCGCTCGACCTGCACCCGAATCGAAGTCCGTTGTGTGCTCTGTGCGGGTACACGCTTCGATCCTCAGTGCCATTTTCAGAGTTGCGGAGATCGGTAGCCGATTATTGGAGGCTCACTCGCCGTCAGAGCCAAGAATACGTCACTGGTAGACCCTGGCCCAAGCCCGCCCCCGTTCTAGGCCCAAGTTTGCGATGTTCGAGGCTCTGCGGCCGCGTCTTCCGCTGAACTGTCTTCAACCTTTGAGTTCCCAGAATCCGATTTCCTATCCTCTTCGACCTCGAGCTGAAGAACTTGGCAGAGGAAGGCGCGCAGGAGGTGTGCGGACGGTGGCCATCTTGACTTGTACACAACAGTCGATTTGACATCCTACCTTGTTTGTTCTCCGACGTGACCATATCGCGAGCCACATCGGCGATGAGCTCGCCGGCACACCTTTAGACTTCATCATGCATTCCTAGCCTTCCATTTGTAAGAAGACATGTCTGATGTTTCCGTCAAATCTCGATGCGAAAACCGAACGTCTAATGTCCTACAATGTTGAACGAGCTTTGCGGCACGTCTATTCTCAGCATCGCTTGCTTATTTTTGCATCATGTGCCGTGTATAAGCCTATTGCGCGTGCCTATCTGGGAAGAATCAGCTCCCTGCTTACCGCTTATCCCTGCAGAAGGTACAATATCATCCGATAGATCCTCAAAGTCAAGATTTCGAAACATTATGCCACACTCTGTTGACTTGCCTGTGTTCGTTGATTGGCTGTGCCCCTACGAACCACTTTCCCCGTGGTATCTTCGAGCAGACGAGATTCTCCATTCTTTTCAGATTGTCTTGTTCCCTGCCATGCTTAACATCCAGATCATCGTTCTTGGAGCATAGAAACTCGAGAATTGATGTGCCGCCAATCTCGAAAACTACAATACCTAGCTGCGGGCTTGGCTCCGAGGCACCGAATCTGGCGCTGATAGGTCAATGATGCTAAGTCCGTGCCATCGCGGCACAAATCGCAGCAAAGAATCCTTCGCACGTGAGTTGTCATGCGTTCCGAGCAGTCACGATTTCGATTTGTGCAAACACCTCGATCATCCGCTGCCTACTTCCGTACAGATCAGAGATCGAAATGTTGTTTGATCTTTGCGCGGATGTTTATTTCGTCTCAAGGTATGTTTAACGAGCATTCAATCAATCTTCGATAGGTATCAAAGATGCTGGTACTCGGACAATTTGCCCCTTTGCGTTCATGCTGTTAGAATCTTTTCACCAAACTGGTCGACATCTTGATGGCCATCCCCATCTCGCTCACTTTAACAAGCCTACAGACCCACGGGTATAGTTTCAGCCATGCACCACGATCAGCTCATGTCACATCGCTTGTCGGGGGAGACGTTCAATAACCCGGTCTCCGAAGCCCTTCCACAGATCGGCGATGAAGTAGCATGATGCAGCCAGACAAACGCTGGACGTTGGCGCTCAGAATCGTTTTTGACAGCAGCAGAAAAAAGCCTGATCCACGACCATCGATTCTGGCATGAAGAATCCCACAGTCGGAGCAATTTGCCGCGGCGGACTCGACACCGTCGCTGTCGATGGTTGTCATCGATGTGGATGATGCCTGCCTCACAGCGTAGTCGAAACAATAACATCGCGGAGTTTTACTTAGGCTTGTTGGGGCCTGCCACCGGTGTCGAGCCTGTCGTCGGGCGATGCTGCTGATGCACATTTGCTCCCTTACATCGACAGGACTGGTGAGCACCTGGCGAGCCTTGAATTCCTATGTCGATAAGCCCAGTTCGGATGTCGTCGTTGGTTTGCTTGTATGACGCTCGGAGCCGTCTCCAGGTTTCGATGGTCTCCCTGAATCGTCGATCCACGTTGTTCATTTTACCTTCTTTCCACTGTTTTCTCTGATCCCCATCCAGCCTTGCGATGCTGGACCCTCCTTCCCTATTGCCTTCGTCATCATCGTCATACAGAACGGTATTGTCTGTTATCGATAGCAAAAAGAGGCTTCAGACCATGCTCCCTGGTGGCTCAAACTGATCACCCTACACCCAAGCATCGAGTCGAGAGGGGGAATCGTGTGATACATCATCGATTCCCCCTCTCGACATTTCCACACGCTCTTAAGAACATACGATGTGTGTACGAAGAGCTACGACAATCCCTCGACGTCAGCACGCACTCATCTACGCGATCGAAACTGGTTAATCTCGTTTGTGTTACACATGCTGAGCGATGAGAACAGCAACATCCACAGGAACCTGCTGAGTGATCCGACTGCTTTTCAACACAGTGGCCGCCTCCGCAACAGAGGCCAAAACTCCACGGCCATAACAATATCACCTTGCTATCAAACTTGAAGTTAGCTATGCATGCTTTATTGTGCGTCAACTCCAGGACAGACGTCAGTCACATCAAAGCCAACAACGTCATTTCAAGCCTTTTTTTTCCTACCACCACGAGATCCGGTCAGTTTTGAACGTCTCTCGGCTCAAAGGCCTTTTTACCAGGACAACCAAAATATTAAAGCGGTCAAATCGACCGATGCAAGTGGATGCACCTCCCTCGATGTCATGGGCGTCGAAAAGCGCCATCCGCACTCTCGGCCTTGCGAGCATCAAGAAGAAGCAGGTTTTAATCGCTTAAAATCGACGCAATGAGATGCGCCTTCCACCGCTGGAACGCTTAATTCCAAAACGTCTTTTTGCGGTTCCCATCGAAGACTTTGCTTGAGTTTTGCAGGGACAGATCGCGAGAAGAAGGGATTGCAAGTCGGAGTCTCGAAGTCACTGCACAACATAGTTAGGTGACATGGGTATGCAGCGATGCACGTCAACATCTTCACAGGCAAGTTCGTCTGGTTGCTCTCTCGTTCTTGTCTAGAGCGCGGCTCATCTTGACAATCACAAGTATAAGTCGGTATGTGAAGAGGAGGTTGTAATCGAACTAGCTCTCAGGAGACTGTTGAGCAACATCACCATCACTACTAGCGATATGCAACATGAACTGCTGTACTCTATGATCATTCTCTCTGTAGCTATGTCTGCTTATGTGCAGATAATCGTGCATTTTGATAGTTGTCACACACAGTTTGTCGACGATGACCATGTATTGCTTGCCGACGCTCTGCCTTCCACACCTCGTCCATGGTGTATATACATTCAACACGAATCCCAATGCGTAGCTGTTGTCGACACGAAGAGCCAATGCGTATATCCTTTACTGGCCTCTGCTTAATACCTTGCTTGCTAGTATACCCACAAATCTCCAAGAAAAATATCGCGCTGTGATACAACGACAGGGTGATCCCTTCAACATCGATTTGAACCTTTACATCGACGATAGACATGGCCAGCAAATATTTGTCGTGCTTTGTATATATGACATATACCAGTATTATAAACCCGTCCAAGTACCATTTCTTGATCTCTACGTATATCAAATCACTATCCCATCTTCCTCTGGCTATAATGACCAAAAACCCCGCATTCCAATTTGCTTGGCTGGTGAAACAGTCTCGAGATATACGTGAGGCGGAGATATCAACAGGTGGATAATTGAATGATGAATAAGAATATAAGCTTTGCATTGAAATGCGTTTTCCGTTTCTTGCTCCCTTTGCTCAAAACGCTATAACAATCGCTAATAATCAATTCCTGTCTTTTCTGGCAAGCCCTCAACTCCTTCCCTTCCACTCGCTGATTACCGTCATGAATTTGGAAGGATACACCACACCAGGAAACAACAACCTCAGAACCTCCATATTTGCATCAGTCTCAGTAGCAAAACCATCGACATCGACGTCGAGACCCAGGAGTCTGGCGAAGTCCTTTCTAGACTGGACTTTTTCAACCTCATCTTCAACGTTATTCTCGTGCTCGTGCTCAGTTCTTTTTTTCCCAGCCCCGATATCATCGTCAAAGCCAATCGACGCAGAGGTGATATTTTGCTCATCTTCCTTCTAAGCAGACTTGGCCTCTTCGGCATCCTCGACTTTCGCCTTTTTGCTTGTCACCACCTCTTCCTCGTCCATCTTTCTCTTTTGTTGGACAGGAAGAGTTTCAGCAGGCTTGGCCTTCTTCTTCTTGATCAACCCACTCAAATCATTGGCATTAGCCGTAGCTTCTGCAAGACGAGTCTTTTGGTCAGCAGGAGTTTCCCCTAGCATACCGCCTAGAATGCCGCGAAGGGGGTTTTCTGCGCCAGAAGCTGCAGAGACAGGGGTGCGTAGATCTGTGAGACGTTGCTCCATTTCCTCAATCATTTCCTTGACGTCTTTGATTTCCTTCTTTTTGGCTTCTTGCTTGTCTGCTGCGAGGGTTGCGAGAGAGGAGTTTTCCTTCTTGATGCGTAGGCGGCAGGATTCAATCGCTGATTCGAGGTGGGTGGCTGCTTCTTTGCGGAGATCTTCGTCTACGGTCTCTTCTTTGCTGGCGCCTTGTTCTACGGCTTCTTCGTTTGTTGTAGTCACGGAAGCAAATTCCATGGCCAGTGCTAATTTGAAGTGTGCTTCTGCGAGCAGGGAAGATTCCAAGGGGTATAGCTTTTGCTTTAGCTCGAGGGCTGAACGGCCTTCTGCTACGGCGAGAGGGAAGTTTTCGTTTTCGAGTGAGAGTTCTGATTGTAGGTCGTGGGTGTCTGCGAGGCGGTCCATGACTTGACGGGCTTCTGGGTGTTCGATCAGGGTGGATGCTGGGGCTTTGCCTTTGCCTTGGTAGGTGGAGGGGAGGGAGGCGAGTTTGCGGGTGAGCAGGACGCGAGCCATGTCTAGAATCTCGTAGGCGACTGCAAAGTCGTCGGCTTCGTCTTCGTCTTCTTGGTCTTCTGCTTCGGCATCATCGCCTTCGTCTTCGCTGTCTGTCCAGTTTTCGTCGCCGGTGATTTGGAAAAAGGGTTTGTTTGCTGTGGCATCTTCCTTGTTTGTAGCAGCGGCAGCATTCTCGTCGACGACAGCCTCGACGACTTCTTCTGCAGTCTTTTGGTCGCCGTTCTTGAGAGCATCGTTGTTTGCGGCAGATGGCTTTGTCTTGGGCTTCTTCTTTTGAGGCTCTCCACTGCCAGCGACCTTGTTACCCAGGACATCGCTATTGCTGACAGCCAGGTGATACAAGCAGCGTCCGTACTGGTAGAGAAGATCGGCATTGTCGAGGGACATTTCACCATTGAGTTGTGCCTGCAGCTGTGAAGCTTGCGAGTAGAATTCCGAGGCGCCGGCATAGTTTTTGAGAGAGTAGTCTTTTGTGGCAGCAGCTTGTAGCCTGGCGAGTTCTGCTTGTGCTTCTTGAGTGTTTTGGAAGTCAGGTGTCTGGTCTTCTGCGACAGAGTCGAGAGGTTGTGCTTGATCGGGGAGCGACATGTTGGTATGTCGATGTGAGGTGCGACAGGATGGAATGGATGAGGATCTGTATGCGTGATGTCGACGGTCGATGGTGACGATGGCAGACAGAAAGAGGATGCTCGTGCTTGTGCTTGGCCAATGACAATCACATGAAGATTGATCATTGATGTTTCTCCTGCGCGCGTCGCGTGTCGGTCGCGCCTGCCACTTTAGCCGTCGCGTCAACCTCCAGAGCATCGACAAGGCAATTCCCAAGAAGACACCAAAATGGCAGCTGCCTTTCGTCTGCAAGAAAACTCGGTGCCTTCGTCGAGCCCGGCCTTTGGGACTCCAGTCCATCCCATCAACCCTCGCGAGAAACGAATCCCTCCGCCGGCATTCAAGCCTTCGATACCGACCATCCTACCCATCCTCCTCCCACCAGCCAGTCTCCGACCTTTGGCTTTCCGCACCTTTACAAAGAAGCACAATCTCACTCTCAGCTCTCCCGCACTACAATCACTAGCCACCTTTGTAGGCAAACACTGCGGCTCAGGATGGCGTGAAAGGGGCACAGCAGAGGGCGTCCTCGACGAAGTTGCAAAAGCATGGAAGAAGTGTGGCGGGAGCTTGATTGTCAACGATGGCTCACTGCTCAAAAACACCCTCAAGACACTCGAGACTCTGATGAGTGGTGGCAAGATTGCTTCGACCAAATCAAGCCTGTCCAGACAAAGCAGTTTCGCTTTTGCCGGCGAGAGTCAGGAACTTGCGAGAAGACCCAGTCTGGCTGACACTTCTTTCCAATCTCAGCACATTGAAGAAGACGAGGCTGCAGACATCAACGACCCTCGAGCCTGGATCAAGGTCGTCAGCGCCTTTGACCAGCCCAGATTGTCCTACAACGTCCACAAGAAGCACTTTGAAAACATCACCACAAAGTCTACCCTTCTTCCTTCACCAGCTCACAGGACTCAACTCTTCCGCGATCGCTACAATCTCATCCACCAACGTCTCATGCGAAATGAGGCCTTCCAGGCTCCTTCAGTGGCCAACTCCCGCTCTCTGAAACGCTCAGATTCCACTTCCATACAGCACTTCTACAAACTTACTCCCATCGCCAACCTCCTAGGCAGAAATGGCACTAACCACGTTCTACTCGGCGTGCTGGTCATCACTCCTACCGGTACTCTGGCTTTGAACGACTTGACTGGAAGCATCACCCTCGACCTGCAGCATGCGAAACCCCTGCAAGGCGTCGACTCTTCCTGGTTCTGTCCGGGTATGGTCGTCTTGATCGAAGGTGTCTACGAGGAAGAGTATTCAGGTGCAGGTGCAAGCGGTCTCGGTGCTGCGACTGGTGTCGGTGGCACTATCGGAGGAAAGTTCATTGGCTTCAGCATCGGTGGTCCGCCATCAGAGAAACGCAACGCAACACTAGGCATCGCCGACTCTTCCAAACAACAAGATGTTGGTGTCGGCGGTGGCTTTGGCTGGACCGACTTCCTCGGCTTGGGCAGTGAGAAAGTCATGGGAACCAAGATGCGCAAGCTGGAAAAACGCCTTCTGGCTCCCACAGAAGAACAAGCCTCACAGCAGCGCAAGATGGTCATTTTGGGCGAAGTCAATCTGGACGATCCGTCATCTCTCGAAGCCTTGCGCGCTGTCCTACGTGTCTACGCCGCAGAAGACGAACTCACTCCACTGAGTTTCATGCTCATAGGCAACTTTGTCAGTCATCCCGTCATGGCAGGTGGTGGCAGCGGTGGCAGCATCGAGTACAAGGAATACTTCAACGACCTCGCCACCGTACTAGCAGACTTTCCTACCCTCCTACGCACCTCAACATGGGTCTTTGTGCCTGGCGACAACGACCCTTGGGCTTCTGCCTTTAGCGCTGGAGCAAGTAACCCAGTCCCTCGCTCACCAATCCCCGGCCTCTTTACTAGCCGTGTCAAACGTGCTTTCGCCGCCGCAAAGGCAGAGGTCCCTCTACCGAAAACAGATGACAATGTACCTGTCGATCCGATCTGGACGTCCAATCCAGCACGTATTTCCATCTTCGGCCCAGCTCACGAAATTACTGTTTTCCGGGACGATATATCTAGCCGTCTGCGCCGTAACGCTCTCACTTTTGGCAAGGCAAATACCGCTGAAGATGAAGACGACGAAATGCAAGATACTTCTGCAGAAATTCCCACACCCACACATATCGCCAGGAAACTCGTCCTCTCCTTACTCCCTCAAAGCAATCTTTCTCCCTTTCCGCTTTCCACAAGACCAGTACTTTGGGATCAAGGAAGTGCGATGAGTTTGTATCCATTACCTCACACGTTGGTGTTGGCTGACGCCGAGGCGCCGGCATTTGCGGTTACATTTGAGGGATGTCATGTGCTTAATCCTGGCAGGTTGTGTAGAGACGAAGGAAGAGGACGAAGGGTGGCGTGGGTGGAATATGATTGTTGGGAGAAGAGGGGTGAGGTCAAGGAGATTTGGTCTTCCTAAGGGATGTGAATGAGAAGCAAGGAAAATGGGATTTAGTATAGGGAGATCGAAACGCAGCGCATCTGTATCTGTTTCGAATACGATGATTCGAGTACGATCGAACAATACAATTACTTCATCATAATCATTATTGTTGTTAATCCTTTGTCCTTGAAGAGTCTCTTGTCTCGCTCTTTTCTCTCGTCCGCTCTATTTCGGATTTCGTGTCGAGTGAAAATTGCCACGTCATGTTTCAATCCAGACAATTCACTCTAAGCATGACCTCAATAAAAAGGCGCAGAGGAATCTTTTTTCGCATTGCTCGACACGTCAGAAAGCCCCAGTATGTAAAAGTCAAAAGTGGAAAGTCCTAGCCCGACGCAGTAGTAGCGACAGGCGCCACACCATCACTGCACACACAAGCAGCATCACTAGCCAACGGAGGGCCATTCGTACACCATGCCCCAGCATCCCAAGGCACCGTCGTCGTAACCGCCCCTTTAACCACCTTTACAGTTTCCGCCCTAACGAGCACCGGAATCACGGCGCCGGTAACCAGCGAAAAAGCCCTATGGCCCAGCACACGCAACAGACTACTCGTCTCACCACTATGCGTGGTAATCGAAACCACAGACGCGTCGTCCGAGTAAAAGATATCGTCAAGAGCGATTTTGGACCTGTAGTCTTGGGCCGAGGGCGATTCTTCGGTGATGCCGTTCCACAATTCGTCGGTTTCTGTAAACGTCGTTTCGAACCGCCAGGTCGGGAAGAGAGAGGAAATGTATGTTTTGTTGGAGCGGTGGTCGCAGGTATGCGTGCTTATGCCCTCTCTGATCAATTCTTTGATTGTGGGGATAAAGGGCGAGGAAGAGGGGAGAGTCAAGTTGGAGAAGGTGAGGTTTGCGGTTTTCAAGCAGCGGGTTAGGGGGGACACGTAGTATGACTCTGGGGGTTGGATTTGTTGTTGAGAGATTTCGTGTGCCCAGAATGCGTTTGCTTTGAGGGCTTGAGCGATGCCGTTCGCTGTTAAATCGGCATCTTGCCAGGATACGGTGCTGTTGCCGGTTTGTTGGAACCAGTAGCACTAGGATTGGTTAGTTGTGTTTTTGGGTAGATTGATCTCTGGGAGAAACTTACATTCCAAGCTGGAGTCCCGTAGTAAGTCTGAGCGGCATTGTGGTAGCCCTCTCCGTGGCGGCCAATGAACAGCAGTTTGTACTCGACATGCTTGGGAGCTTTGCTGTTTAGGTATTTCAGATACTTGTTGAAGCGCTGCCATTGAGTGCGTGTGCCATCGGATTTCTTGTCGGATTCATAAGTCTGATTGATCAAGCCAAAGTTGTTTGCAGTCTAGGAGGTGGTCAGAAGAGAGAAAGACTGGAAGAGAATGAGATCCTTACGTAGTCAAAAGTGCTGGGGACAGTGGTGTCGAGGTCTTGCAGGAAGTAGCCACCAACGTTAGTGTAGTTGATGTATTCAGTACCCTTGTCGACGGTAGGCAAGGAAGCAGTCGACGGAGCTGTCGAAGCCGTGGGGATAGAAAAGGTGGTAGGTGCCTTGGTCGTGCCGACACTGACGCTGCTGGGAACAGCAATGCTGGAGATCGTCGAGGAAGCAACACTGCTACTACTGCTAGAGCTCGCAGATGCATCCTTGATCTTGCGTGCACCTCGGATGCCCTTGTTGGTAGTAGGTTTGCCCAGCATCTTCTTCATATAACAGGCAGTGCCAGACATGCTGATATCGATACATCCCTCGGTAGCATCGCAAGCATTGATACAGTCGGCGATTCTATTGCTAGCAATGTTGACCGCCTTCAGATCACCGCCTGCATAGTCGACCGAACATTCGATCAGAAAAGTAGCACCGCTCTTGGCAATGAAGACATTGTTGTCTGCCTCGGGGCAGGTGGGGCTGGTAGAGGTGGCAAGAGCTGACGTTGAGGAGCTTGTCAAGGATGCAGAAGTTGCGCTGATGGCTGATGCCTCACTCAGTGCAAGTAACGAAACTGCAACAGACGCCAAAGAAAACAAAGTATACACCATCTTGCCGTGGAAGCAAAAGACAAAATCACCTACCTCTGTATCCGCAAGGGCTGGCCGAGCTTGAAATACTTTGTGATTGCTCTCGCGATAGAGCGTGCAAAAGAAGACCCCTGAGGACTTCATAAATGACAGCGAATGACATGGTTTGCAGGAAACACGGTGTGGTCGCGTGCTCTAATCCGTGCCGTGTGGATATACAGCTCTTCGGGCAAAGTCGATCGAGGAAGGGAGTTGGCGAATGTGGAGTTGGTTGTGAGACGCCGCCGCCCAATCACAAGCCCCACGTGCCTGTCTACCATTTATCGACAATATTTCAACCACCTTCGCCTATGAAGCCTCAGATCCACAACAAATTTCGGATATCATATTGACTGGTAGGGCAAGTGAACAACATACGAGACAGAATGTTTTAAGGTTCCACAGGCGGAAGATCAGCACACGTGGGCGATTATAAGGTATGGTATGATTGATGCCGACCACGCGAAGTGATCTTGTCTATCTTGTTCTCGTCCTTTGAATACTCGTTTGGTATGTAGACCCCCAGGAGCTCCAAGGCTCATAACGCCGCTCGAGTTGAACCGACAGACGCCAATGAAAAGAGTAATGATGAACATGAGGTCAATGAAGAAGAAAAGCAGCTGTTAGACCGCGGCGATTCTAGTCTTACCTCTAGGAAAGTGGCTTAGAGGGTGAACGACTGTGGCCTGTTTAACGGATGACCCAGGATACAATGCAGGCGTGCAAAACCTTTCAGTCAAGGGTGTAGTTGTGGCGAGTGCGCTCAACATCCTTACGCATACTTTGACCAGAACCCGTGAAGCCGACTGTCAAGATGTCAGCGTACGTTCAAGAGGAAAAGAAAAGAGATTGCACACACCTCTAGCAGAAGGAGCTTCACCAGTACGGAACATGCTCTCCTTCTGAACAACCTTGGCAGCCTTGCCAGAGGAGGCCTTTGTTTGCCATGACTTCCAGTTGCTCTTACTGCTTTCGAGTGCCTTTGAGGTCTTGACTTTCTTCGGAGGCTTTCGGTCACCATCGAGAGGTTTGATCTGATCCTTCTTGGCAGCGCTGGCTAGAGCAGGGTTGATGTTGGCCTCGGCAGAGATGACACCGGGAATTGGGGTGCTGACTGTAGGTGTGGAAGGAATGGAGACTGCAGGAGAGCCATCAGCCTTGCGCTTCTGAGAAGTCGAAGATGAAGCAGCAGCAGGAAGAGGGCGCAGGTGTTCTTGACGCAACGTCTCTGTGCCTGTGTAGCCCTTGAAATTGACTGTGTAGATGGGAGCGGCTGACGAGCCAGTGACGGAGATGATGCGCGCTTCGTAGAACTGCTTGTCGCCTGCATATTTGGCCAAAACGTTATCGTTGACTCTGAAAGAAACGGGAGCCTTCTTCTCTTCGACTGCAGGAGCAGCGCTGGGGGCCTGCTTGCGGTATGCAGGGTGATTTTCCTTGCTCCATTTCTCGCTCGACGAGGCGGCTTCAGGTTTGGTGGCGGAAGCTTCTGGTTCCAGGGCGGCGATTCTGCTGTCGACGTCTTGGAGCAGGCCGACGATCTCTGCCTTCATGGCGAGGGCATCTTCCAGGTCGGGCACTTCGGCGAGCATCTGCTCGATTTCGACGAGCTAAAGCACCAGTCAGCATTGTACCAGTAGAGACTGCAACCAAGACTTACATTGCGCTCATAGTCGGCGCGTTCGGACTGGAGCTGGGTGAGACTCATGATGCGTTCAGTAGCCTTCTGTTTTGTTCGTCGGTCAGGAGTGTTACCAATCTGCCCTAGCTTGTTCGATGGACTCGGCGATGTGTTTGTTGCAATGACACTTCCAGCAAGAACAATGTGTTTCACTTTGGTCGAATTCGTCGCGATTTGGTGTTAGATATTCGTAGAAGGCGCAACAAATGCCCGACAAGCGGGCAATGACGATCTGCGCACAGGCCAGTTAGCCGAGGCCCTGCAAACCGGCTTGCTGTCACCTTCTGCTCTCGAGTCTCTCGCTCCTTCCCAACAACATCACACAGCACTTTCGATCCTGGATAATTCCTTTGAAACTTGTGTTTGCATATGTTGAGTATGCTACTGATGTGCTTAGAAAATCCAACACTTGACGCCCTGCCATTCAATGCTTACGCTTTCCAATCTTGTCGAATCCCTCCGATATATGCCCAACCGTCCATCCAAAAACGCCTGTCCTTCCTGGTCATAAACGCCATGCCGTCCAATTATCCATGTTGAAGACCGCTCGAGAAACCATTCGAAACCCCGCTCACAAAAGATACGCCATGTCCCAAATCGACTGCCTGTTCCATTGCTTGATACCCAAATCCTTCACCAACTTGTCCATTCGCATTTCGAGCGCTTCTTGAAGTCTTTCGGCGTACCTGTCTGACCTTCCACTCGTATCGACACGAATGTATTCGATCTCATAGCCACTGTCTCTTCTCTTCGAGTACTTGAGACGGAAGCAAGCGCTTGCATCACGATGCCATTCGTTGTATGCATCTTTGTACACTCCACGCGCGATTTGTACGAGCACGACTGTCTGAATCTTGCCGATCTTGTCGCTGCTCATGTTGTCCAACCATCGGGGAACTCCTGTATTGAAAGAGCTGTAGGGATATGCGATGGGCGCATCGACAATTGGCCTTGGGTGGAAGTTGATTGAATCGCGTCTCCTCACGACAAAGTCATTTTCTTGGTAGAAGATGGGTGTACCTTCAAAGCGCGCTAGCCTGCAGCTTCGCAGGAATGCTGGCTCCTTGGCTGACTCTTGACTTGCGTTACGAGTTGTACTCTTGCGCATGACTGCTGTCACTCCATCGTTGACGCAGACCACACCATAGATCATTTCCCGGAGTTCGTAGGGAAGTTGAAAGATGCGACATTGTTGTTGTGTGTGGATCGGGTACTCGTCAATGGTAGACGGTCGTAACGGTAATTCCGATTTCGTGCTAGCGGTGGCCGCATCGAAGGGGTCCGACACGATGGTAGGTGCCGGTGAGGGAAGGGACATTCTCTGGCGTTTGTATCTCGCACCCTCAGCGTCAAAGTCTTCTGCTCCAAGAGCAGCATCCATCTTGGTTACCATTTTGGCATGTATGGGCTGGGAAGAGGGAGAAGGCAGAAACCTGCGTCAGACCGCGCTGGTCACAAGGGTGCAGTTTAATACTTCCCCCTCAAAGACCGACGACATTCTTGGCAGGGACCCTTGGGCGAAGGAGTGCTTCTTCTTGCGCCAATGAGATATCGTTATCTGAGCAAAGAAATGAAAGTCATGGGCCGAGCGAGGATCTAGAGTTGACAATTCCAACGCGCGTTCCGAAATAGAGGGGTTCCGCATCACGATCAGCTCCATCACCTGGTGAAACGCGGTCAAGGGGGCCGAAGGCCGGTACCAAAGACTTGCCTCAAAGTGATTCGAAGGATGCCCGATAAGCATGGCTAGGGTTGATGAGTTCCATATCAGGTAGTCGTTCCTCGGTGGTGGCGGAGGATCAACGATAGTCCTAAGCTCACTACTGCGACCTGTCGGAGATAAGAAAGATAGGCACGGATAGCCCTGTAGGCTGTACGAAACCAAAAAAGCACAAGGGTCCAAAGAGTTTAACCCAAGCGCGTCAAACATCGTCGGTGCGGGGGTCGTGCGTTGACCAAAGTGGACAAACACGACTCAGGTCTTCGTGGTTGACACGGGGTGAGGCTTGGAGAAGACATGGCAAGGGGCACGCCTTGTCTCGTGTTTCAGGCTATCAAACTCAGCATGTCAAAATGCTTCCTGCCTGAGAAATTGCGCGCGACCGAAGTCGGGATCCAAAACTCTGAAATCAAGACGGATGCCGGTGGTCCGAGATACGCAGAGTACAGGATACCCAGGTCTGTGACTGTGAGTCAGAGAATTGGTTCTCAGAAGCGAGGAGGCGTTGTACAGAGATTCGTCTGGCAAACGGGCACTGAAGGTCGTGAGACGATGCTTGTCAAGAGTTGACTGGTCAGCCTTACGTTGGATCATGTACTGATAGACTAGCTGTGGCTTCCTAAAACAGTCAGGTACTGTATTGCAGCTGAAGCACACGAATAGAACGTCTGTACTTTGTCCTAGACGCGATCATGGGGTCGAATAAAGTCATCTAGTGACAGCCGCATCGAAACGCTTTGCTTTCGATGGCTCGAGACACAAGCGGTTTGAGAGGGGACCTGATGTAAAAGATGCATGTAGATAAACGGAAAACGACAGGGTCACAGCGATGGCAACAGTTGGCGGCAACACATCGAGATGAGCAAGAGGGCAAAAAAGAAGAGAAAAACAAAAAGACGGTAGGGCAGTCACGAGGGGTTTCAAAGGCGGAGTAGAAGGCCGTGGAAGGCACTAGCCAGCCGTGCATGAAGTGGAGGAAAGTGACTCCGAGCAAGCCGCAACGACGAAAAGAAGAAGAACAGAACAGGTGTCGATGGCGTGATAGAAGCCATAGCGGTAATGCCAGCGTAGATAGGACGTGAATGGCATGGAAACCTGCGAAACAGACAGTGGTTGGGCGTGTTTGAAGGAGAATTCAGTCGAGTCCGGGCAACAAAGATCGGATTTCTAAGCACCATTCGTTAGAGACTGGCGGCGGCAAAAGCCGCGGGGCATTCGAGGTCGAGGGCGGACCTGTCGGCCTGCGGTGTCGACATTCTCACTCCTTCCTGCCTAGTTTCTGCCCCTCAACGCTCGCTGCTGACTTTGGTCTTTGCAAATCGACTCTCGCACTTTTGCAATTTTCTGACACGAACTGGAACCCAACTGCAATCGCAAAAGGACGCCCCGACGACCGCAGGACCGATATCGCGATACTCCATAGCTGCATCATCTCCAAAGTCAAAGCGTGTTTGCCTGGCCGCTGGACTGATCAATCGCCCAGCCCCAACTCATTTTCTCCACCGCTCCACCGCTCCATCGCCCTTCTCCACCCTCTCCGACGCGCGACAATCGTATTCGCACTTTCCAAGCTTGACCGATATCACTCGAATCTGACCGTCCTCTCCGCATTGGTACCAATCGTACGACTGTGTCAGAAATGGCGGGGCAGACGACCGGCAACCAGCCTTTCAATCCCTATCTCTCTAACGCTCAACAAGAGCTCCTTCTTGCCGCATTGGCATCCAACAACCAATCCGGCAACCGCGAAAAGACCAAGCCTTCTGCCGATATGAATGCCCTCGAGTTTGAAGACACCAGCCCTTATCTGGACTACCTGGATGGTGACACCAGCTTCGACTTTGATGCTTCCGACCTAGGAGGTCAACATATGTTCGATAACATGGGCAGCAATGCTAGCAACAAGTCCGACTCGACTGATGGCGGTGACAAGCCCGACAAGCGCAAGAGTCCCGAGGAAGATTCGCTGGATGACGAGAACGACCCCAAGAGAAGAGAAGGCGAGCCAAAGGAGGCCAAGAAGCCTGGCAGAAAACCTCTTACATCAGAGCCGACCACTGTAAGTAACCATTGTGATGCTGCTCCAATATCGCGGGGCTGATCAAGTGCAAAAGAAACGCAAAGCCCAGAACAGAGCTGCCCAGCGTGCTTTCAGAGAACGCAAGGAGAAGCACCTCAAGGACCTCGAGACAAAGGTCGACGCTCTCAGCAAAGCTCAAGAACAGGACAAGCATGAGAACGGCGTCCTCCGCGCACAGGTTCAGCGTCTCCAGGCCGAGCTTGGCGAGTACAAGAAGCGAATGTCTTACTCGAGTGGAGGCATCGCTTCTCACTCACCCCCTTCTGCCGCCCGTGCCGTCTCGAGGAGTAACAGCAACTCTCAGACCGACTTCCAATTCGACTTTCCTAAGTTTGGTGCTCTTCCTGGCAACCAGTTGTTCGGAAACAATATTCAGTCAAGCCGCGAGAAGACCGTCAGTCCACCCGCTGGACAACATGCCAGCCTACCAAGATCGAACAGCATGGGTAGGAACCCAAGCCCTGGAAATCACACCAGCAACCATCCGCTAAGCTCGGGCAACAACTCCAGGAGTGGAAGCATGAATAAGGGAACAAACAGCCCCCTTGCTCAGGATTCAGCTAGCGGCACTACCTACGCCGACCTCTTCAGCCCATCGACGCTCGGAAATCTCAACTCGGCCGATTTCCTCATGCAAAACACCAACAACAACGATGCTCGTGCCTTTGCTCAGTATGCTGACAATGGCACTGACAGTACGAGCGGCATCTCTAGAGTCTTTAGGTTCAACAGTGGCTCTGGCTCTGGCTCTGGCACCAACTCTCATCAATCGCCCTCTGTGCCTTCTCTCACACATTACAACACAAATTCTTGCAACAATTCGTCTTGCGGAACCTCACCAGAGTCTGCAAACTCTCCTCACTCTGAAGTCTCCAAGGCTGGCGTAAACGACTTCAACGACATCTACTCGCTCAAGCCAGTCAACTCCAATAACACTCAAAGTATGCACTTGATCGATGCGAATTTTCAGTCCAAGATTAACATGATAGCAGAATCGGCCCAGAACGGTGGACTTACCAACGCTTCTACTCCCGGCTTTGACTGGCTCGCTACCCAGAACGGTGGTCAGTTCGATCCAGTCTTGTTCGGCGACTATCGTGAGAGTCAAGATGCCGTTGTTGGTGATGGTGATTTCAACAGCGGCTTCTTCGAGGCTGCATTCCCTTACGACTTGAACACTCCGTTCGCCATGAACGACTTCTCTCCTCCTAAATCTGCGCAACAGACTTCGGCGAGCGCAAACTTGCTGGCAGAGGTCGAGAAATGTCGCGAAGGTGGGGACGACGATATGTACTTGCCCCAGCTGTCATCTACCCAGCAAAGCCAGCAGCAAACCAACGAGATGAGTCTGAAGACTGCTGAGAGCATGCTCAATTGCAACACAATATGGTGCGTCGATCCCAAAGCCAACCACTCCTTCATCAACACTAACACCTCTCCAAGGTCGCAACTCCAATCAAACCAGGACTTCAAAGAGGGCAAGTTCGATCTTGATAACCTCTGTGCCGAGCTTCGTGCCAAAGCCAAGTGTTCCGAGTCTGGCGTCACTGTGCCATCAGAATATGTGGACGCCGCTTTCAAGAAGCTGTCGGGTACTAATGAACAGCCTCCCCTTGATGACTACCATGCTGTGCACACCCAGAAGGGTATCGATTACCTCTTCAACCAGTATTCTGTTGATGAAGCACTCAAGAAGCTGGCGGAACAATAGTCACGGACTCAATCAACACCAAAACTTCACGTACGACATGACGGATTGGGCGGGATATAGCCTCGGACTTGGGAGGAAGAAATATTTGGGATGATGGATTTGTTTTGTGGGAATTACCCTCTTGCCTTGATTCTAGGCTTGATCTCTGCTCACTCGTTGATCCGCAGATATGATCGAAATGGCGCTGACAGTGGGGTGGGAGTTTTCTTGAGTTATCGCTACCGATTGTCCAGGACAGACGCCAAAGAAGCATCTGGGACACACGTTCACTATTATCAATCTTTCGCATAGCAATATACCTTTGAGTTGTCTATTTCTGTGTTGCAGAGTTGTGAGTTTGACCATCATTCCACAACCTGATCCCCTTCGCATCAGCTCAATGACGACGATGCCGAAACACAGCCGTCCTGATTGACCGAAAGCAAGGTGAAGCATTGACAAACGCGAGTCGTTGAAACGTGAAGAAATTTGGGTAACCCGGTTTTAGAGAGCTTCTTTTCTTCTGTGGATTTCTTCTTTCCCCTCCTTGAGACCAACGCTCAATGGATTTTCTACTTAGGGACACCTGATACATGAGGTCTCAGTACCTGACTGCTCAAACATAATCTCACTTCCACCGCGGCGGTGTCTGGCGAGTCAGTCTGCTGCACGTAATTCCACTTGGCGTCCAGATCTAGTCTGGACATCTGGACCTCTTCCACGCGAGATTCATATCTCGTGATAGTGGGCATGGCAGATTGATATGTTGAGGTATGGTATGCGGCAAAGCGGGCCTCGAGAGAGGGCTGTGAGCGCCGTCGAAAGCTCAAGATATTTCGTGCATGCAACGAGACCTGTCCGGAGAGATGATCGGCCGCGGTCTGGCGCCGGGACAGGCCACCGGTGCATGACTTCCGCTAGCGTGCCTGTGCAAATCTCGAGCGACGTCTTTGATGTCTCCGACTCGTGGGTTCGGTCATCAATTTTTTACGCTGTCAAAAGGCAGTCTGCCTCGAAGCGGCCTTGAGCATGAGACTTTGACGTTTCGAGGGCCGTGAATATGGAACCTGTGGTTAGGCGTGCAGCACGATGTCCTCACCAGGTATATGACAGGCGCCTAGGGCAAGTTGGGTGAATAGTCAAGTTGGCGACCACGTTGTCGCGTCCCTATATCCATTCCCTGCTGCCTCTGTTTGCTTGTCTCAGCTCTGCTTCTGTACGCACCGCTTTCCGTCATCTTCACCATGAAGCCTTCAGCCATCATACTAGCTGTGTTTTTCGCATTGCATGCGAGCGCGGCACCAACACACTACCAACCACCTCTTCTCAACACCACGATATCCATCAACTCTACCAGCATCGACTTCGATCCTCTGCCACCATCATCGTGTCTTGCAAAACTGGAAGGAACACTCAATGACCTCACTAGCTCGACCTTGTCCATTCTCATCGGATCTTCAACGACTATGCTCGGCTATGCTTTCTGCGGATTCACTATGCCAGCGGAGACATGGGAGACATGTACGGACTATGCCGTGATCGCTGGCAGCGTCGTCGGTCTCAGTCATCTTGCGATATGGAAATTTCCTGAGGTTCTCAACGACTTGAACCTGTACGACACGACTGTCAGACCCTGGGAGCAGACTCCTCCCGCCTGGGGTATGAATGAAGGTCCAAATGGCAAAGTTGAAGTGGAGACTCGCGTACAGCTCCCGAATGCCAACCTGGGAGCATGGCCTTGAAGAGATACGCAACATCACTGCTACACCATTCACTGCGGCTTCGAATACATGGGTCATACGAGACGGCAAGTTCGGAAGGTCGCAAATCGATCTGTACCAACTCAACACTCACGACAGTATTATCATCGCCAACCCCGGCCTCGATGAAGCAGAAATTGCAGTCATCGACAATAAGTCCGACCGTTCGCCGTACACAAAATTCCGCGAGCTCATATCTGGATGTTGACTGTATACACCCTCGAGACTCGCACGACGCATCAGCTAAAACCCAGCTTCTCTCCACATCCTCATCGAGAAGAAAGATCTCGAGCCCTCCATGCTGCCGGCCAGCATAGGTGCAACTTTGGAAGCACCGAGAATAGAGCTTCCATCTCACTGCTCCCGTCCTCGGGCTGTATAGATTCTCCTTTGTCATTTTCACGTTTATCACGATATTCACGAAAAAAAAAAAAACACCTTTAGATAGTCTCAAGCAAATAGAGAGTCTGCAAAGAAAAGTTTCATTGCCCCATACATCTCGATAGATTCATCGTTAGGACTCGGTGAAATGTTTTCTTGCTACACGTTGCGATTTCGTTGGTTGAAGATCGGAAATGGCAGATGCGTTGAGGTCGTTCTTGCCTTTCGCATTGAGTAATGCCAGCCGCTTCTTCTCCATCGCTCTTCCGCATTTTGGCAAACTCGGCCACTTCTTCCAAATAGATCCTGCTTCTCACCGACCAAACTTGTCACCAAATCTGCCATCTCATTCCCATCGCCGGACTACTCATGCGACTTCACCACCTCGCTCCTCATCTACACACCAATTCAAACACTGCAACGCAGATCCTCCGATACAGGCTTCCTCGCCTTCTGTAACACATGCCTCTAGCCTCTGGAACCCAAGTAGTGTATCTTCCTCCAAGAAAGACCAAACGACGCCGGTGAGTGACCACGCCGACACTTTCCAATTTTAATCAACTAATCCTTCATGTAGTCGAGACAGAATCGTCGCGCCATTCACCATCAATGGGACGCTTCCAACTCGCCGTAAACCTCCCCTGTCCGCCACTATGTTCAGACTCCCTTCCAAGGCCCCCTTCTCAACATCTTAATTCGTCGAATGTGTGGAACTCACCATCGGAATAATTTGGTATACCTATCGACACCGTCGTTATCATCCATTGACTCGAAAATCCGACTTCCGAATTGTGGTCTCGCCCGATTTATCCAAAAGGTGTAAGTCACCTTGATCATGCTGTCACCTGCAGATATCTTGTACTCATACGTGAAAGGGTATCTTTTTGGGGACCTCCCCCAAACATAGACATCAGAAGCGGCATCGACTTTGCCATCGTGCATACTATTGACTTGTGAGAAGGCTTGAAATCGCAACTCTTTGGACATGTCATGCTGAATCGTTGTAGTACAAGGGGCTGGAGAGCCAGTGCTGCCATGATCTTCTTCGATGCTTCCAAGAGCATCATTTCAACTGCTTTTACATTCGTGCCGGTCAAGTATTTGTATGAGTTGTTCTTCCATGCTTCGACATTAAAGACTCACCAAGGTGTAGACTTTCATACTGTCTATCTCGATGCCTCATGTTGGCTTTGCTCATCATCTGCTTCTACCTCAAGCCTCACAATTCTCTACTTGTAAGGATATGTGCATGCCCTAGACCAAATGAAACTGATCCAGCGTAGCACTCTCGCTTGTCTCTACGCTTTCCTGATCAATGGTGTCTGGTTGGACTCACTGCCGCTGTTACCTCAGCCTTCGCCAAACACATGAGAAATATTTCGCTGTACGATATCGATTCAAGTATGAGTACCGACATATTTAGACATACAGGGACAGGCGGTTGTCGGAGAATCATGATTGTGTCGTGTCGATCCAGGGCCGCGCGGGAAAGCTTGGGCCAGACAGCTTGATGGAAGTTTTTTTGCGATGGCAATTCTTGCCGGTCAATCGCTTGTGGCTGTCGGTACACCAGAGCTACAATATCCGCAAACATCGCTGGAGGGTAAGTTACCCGAGACGAGCGCTGCTCATAAGTTCAACGAGTTTCGACATTCCATTTGAATTTCCATCTTCACAACACGCGATCACGGACTTTGATGACATGAAATCTTCCACGCTACAGGACAGCGGACGCGTACAGGTAATAGACCTTCACCGCGTTTTAGTAGAAAATGAAATGCGGAATGTCTTCTCGGTCTCTGCCCGACAATCCTTAGCCTTGAGAATCACCTGCGTTACAAATTGCTGTGTTTTGCTGCATCTTCGTGCACACGGAAGACATGACCAAAGGAGAATCTATACAGCCCGAGGACGGGAGCAGTGAGATGGAAGCTCTATTCTCGGTGCTTCCAAAGTTGCACCTATGCTGGCCGGCAGCATGGAGGGCTCGAGATCTTTCTTCTCGATGAG
>Ga0115847_100021_pt1 | contig 30928 bp, 27 predicted proteins | sample InSIn5SAF170_FD_83861 | JGI IMG/M metagenome (GOLD analysis project Ga0115847, IMG submission 83861)
GGGTGCAAACAGGGACGCGGATGAGCTAATTGAGCATCCGTTCTTTGCAGATGTCGACTGGCAAGCGCTGGGAAAGAAAAACCTTGTGCCGCCCTTCAAGCCGAAACTCACGTCAATGGCCGATACATCGCATTTCGATCCTGAGTTCACCAACGCCCTAAATACATCTTCGTCGCTGAATGCACGAGCGCAAGCGCTTGCGCAGGGAGCCGTGCCTGGTTCAACGCCCCTATCGCCGACCATGCAGAATGCATTCAAGGGGTTCACTTTCGTGGACGATAGTGCGCTCGAACAACAGTACGCGGGGCGGGAAGATTTCAACGAGGACAACAATACGCTGTCGAGGACAAGAACGAATCAGAGCATAGCCGGGAATAGAATGTCTGGCATTCAGAAGACTGGCACGCATGATGAGACTATGTTTGGAGAGAATTGGGACGTGTAGAACCACACCGAGAGCAGAAGAGCATGAGACTGAAGCGAAGAAAAATCAGTTCTACCACGAACATCGGAGGCCACGTCAGAAGACGACGATCACGACCAAAGGACGACTCGAAATGAAATGTTACGAAGACATAGTCACGCGGATACGAAAAGAATGGCATGAAACAAAGACGGTGGTAGCATATTTGCAGGACCAAACGGCGTTGAAAAATGCAGAAGTGTTCAAACACAAAAGCGAGTTTGGGTGGCATGGTGGCACACGGTTTTTCTTTCCCAGCGCTTGCCAGTCGACATCTGCAAAGAACGGATGCTCAATTAGCTCATCCGCGTCCCTGTTTGCACCCAGTCGGTGCTTGGGATTCCTGTTCAGTAGTCCTTTGACGAAATTTCGACCTTCGGTGGAGAGTGCATCGCGCGGAAACCTGACTTTGCCAAAGGCAATGTTCTTGTACATCTGCTGTGTGTCTTCGGCGTAAAATGGCGACCAACCACAACACATCTCGAACACTAGTACTCCAAGAGACCAGAAATCGACCATTTTCGTGTATCCTTGCTCATCAAGAAGAACCTCTGGCGCAAGGTATTCGGTTGTTCCGCAGAACGTGTTCGTTGTGTCATTCTTTGTCAGATTCGCTTTCGATAATCCGAAATCGCAGAGAGCGATATGACCGTTGGCATCTAGCAAAATGTTTTCTGGCTTAAGGTCTCGGTAAACAATGTCATGCTGGTGAAGGTGCTGCAGAGCTAGGATGAGTTCTGCAATATAAAACTTCGCTCTGTCCTCCTTGAATCGGCCTTCTTTTTGTAGATGCCAGAACAATTCCCCCCCTGACATGAAATCTGTAACCAAGTACAGATCTGTTGGCGTTTGGAAGGAGAACTTGAGACCCACGATGAACGGCGAGTCGGTCATCGCTGTTCTAACAAGGATATTCCTCTCGCCCAGTGTATGCGCAATCTCCTTCTTCTGGATGATGACTTTTTTGGAGAGGACTTTCATGGCATATATCCGACCAGTGTCCTTCTTTCGGACCTGGTAGACTTGACCGAATGTGCCCTTGCCGACGAGTTTGAGGATCTGAAAGTCGTTTGGTCCGTAAGTTTTCTTGTCAACCTTCGAGAACTGCATGGTGACGAAGATCTCTCCGGTGATGTTCGATTCTTCAGGAGCTCGAGGCACGAGAGCCATCCATCTCCCGATAACTGGATTCAGCTCGTTCATCTGAACTTGTGTTCGGACATGGCCGAGGAAAACGTCTTCTGACGAGCCAGGTCGTCTGTCGTAGACAGATATGTCAATCTCGGATTGTTCGCCGACAACATCACTGTCTAGGGTCAGTCTTGTTCTACTACGCAGGTGTAACTGCGAATACACTCACAATGTGGCTTCGTGGTCCCATTGTGGGTCTGTCACTTTGTTCATGCCTCGATCTTCGTCCAGCTCATTTGTGCTGCTCTGACGACTCCTCATTGGGACAGCCATGGGTTTGCCCATATCGCTATCCGTCCTCCTTATAGGGACCGAAGACAAGTTGGGGACTGCAGACTTTTTCTCATTGTCCAGATCCATGCGATCATGCCGAGGACCTTTCGAGATGTATTCGTTCCATTCAAAGACGCAGACACAATATGGATCGACAGCTGGCGTCAGTCCACGGCCCTCGGCTATTTTCACGGCCAGTTTGCCTCTGGGCGTACCCGTCGACGTCGACAAGGACTCGCCTTTTATCGCAGAAGAGGCGGTCTGGCCGCTTGCGCCGTCGTCCGAGGGCGTTGCGCTGACGTTCGATCGAGGCGACCGTGGGGCGCTAACTTTTTCATCGTGAGACAATGCTCTGGGAGTAAGGGGAGGGGTGTTCTTTTCACGCGACTCCGGAGCCGCGTCCAAAGTCAGCTTATTCAGTTCCTTGACAGAAATAGAGGTATCAGGATTCTCAGGCAATGGAGGTGATGGAGGGGTAGTGTTTTGTGGAGACTGTGAAGATGAAGTAGGGTTGGAGAAATGGGCAGCAGCAACAGAATTCCTCGTCACACTGGAGGTCGGGAGAGATTGGTGTCGTCGAGCTTGAGAAGAAAAAGTGGTCTTCGGCTTGGGTCTCACAAAGTTCCTCAAAGCTTGAGTTATTGATGCGAGACCTCCTTCAGCCAGTGGACCACCGTTTTCAGCGACTCTCCCATCTCCTTGAACCTCATAAGGATCCGAGGATATAGGAGTAGGTGGCTGGTCAGAGCCGGACTGCTTCTCGGGACTCTCAGCAGTGGAATAGCTCATGTCTTCAGAAGTGGGAGGCGTCTCGTCAACTTGATCACGAGCGACTTCGACCAGAGAGCCTACTGAGCCCATAGAAGCACGGCGGCTTGGCTGACTTCCAGCTCGCACATGTTTCGAAGGATAACTTGCAACAGCAGGATCGGCGAAGGGGATTGTGACAGCTGGGGCATCGGTGGTTTGTACTTTTGAGGAGGCCTGGTTACCCACCTGGTGTCCAAAATAGCTAGGCATTATGCCCGGCATCCGTTTGTCCTGAAAATCCGGTCGTGGTGTTTCGACGCCGGAAGGTGTGGGGACCCCAGAGAGGAGGTTCTCGGGCATCTGTTCATCGCTTCCGTGCCTAGTATTACTGATGAAAAGTTAGTACTTTGCAACTTCAAAGTCATGTGCTGTAAGCTCGATGAAATTCCAGGCATCGACTGTATATCAGTCTGGACGTGCTAGAGGGTCTTCAAGACGTTCCCTCGTGCGCAGTGGTGCCGTCATGTGGTCTTGCTCGGCAGCGATTGTGTCACAATGGCTTGTCTTTCCTGATTGTAGGAAACCACGGCCAGACAATGGGCGCAAACAGATTCAGACACAATTCATACACGTACTTTTGAGCCATTGCTTGTCTCAGCAAGTCTGCGGCGGTATGCGGGTTAACGCCTGCCTGCGCCATGATGGACTTATGCTTGCACGTGTATTTGTGGCCAGCTCAATATCACAGCTGCGGCTTTCTGGTGTGTTGCAAGGTCGGCATGGGCAGCACAGCTGCTGCAATCGTCGGCTGGCCTCCCTCTCTTTTCACGGCGGGGTTCGGAAATCGAGCTCAAAATGTGCTTGTGGAGGTTGCATGCAACGGAGGAGAGTCGGCAAGTATAGCAGAGACTATTCGAGGTAGGAGTAATTCGGAAAAGGTCGTAACCCGTTTGGAGAAGCTGATCAGAGATCAGAGAATCAGAGATCACCAACGTCGGGATGACGCACTGGCAGCCGGCCTGCGATCGTACTTGGTCGAACTACAAGGGTGCAATCTTGGTACTTTTAGTACTCGAACAATTGTCATACGCGATAAATAATAATGGCAGCGACGGTCGGTGGCACCAGTAAACTGAATAATCGCAAAGGAACTGGCTTGTGGATGTTGAGGAAGGCAATTTTGATCGGTGCAAGCGCAAAGATTCAAGAGTCATTTGCCCTGGTGTGTCGGAGCCTAAGTACAGCTTGAAGTCCCTCCAGCATGTGCAAAAATCATCTTCCTGTCCCGTTTGGGGATGCGCAACCGGACAGATGCGAAAACTTGAAAAAATTATGATACTTTGGTGGGGGAGGTGCAACACGCGTGAATGCCCGCTGCCCGCTGCCCAATGATTAATGTGAAATATGAAATGTCTGAGAGATTTTGCTGACTTTAGGTTTCCTCTGCCCCCAAACACATACCCAGAAGAGCAATTAGACATCTCACGTCGTTGATTCGGAAAGATGTGGGCAAGCACGGACCGATGCCGAAATGCGGCGATTTGTTTCCAGCTGTGCTAGGTTCACGATTTCTCCTCTCTGTGTGAAAACCCCAACAACAGCATGCCTACACTATTACTCTACTATTTACTACGGTACAGCAATGCGAAGCCAATCCTGGTGTACAAGAGCTGATCTCACGGAACGCCTCGTGGGCCTTGTATCACCGGTCGCCTGCTTCGAAACCCCAGATAGAGGTTAGGAAGTACCTTTATAGGCGGCTTGCTCGTCAATTTGTCCTACGGGACGTTAACATCGTCCGTGACTACCATTTACTATGCTGTCACTTCATCTCGAACTTGTGATTGACGGGACAAGCCCTGCAACAAGATTTGCTTGAGACAACCAGTATCTAACGAAAGCCGGCACCTGGGGGTGACATAATTGCGTATCACTGGCAACTTAGCCGAATCGATCACGACCTTTATTCTCTTTTCCTTTCCATCGCATAAGCTACCCTATTGGATCGGCTAAGTTGCTAGTTATTCTCAATTCTGTCACCCCCAGATGCCGCAGCGATTCTGTGTATGTAAGCTGTTCCGAATACTAATTCAAAGCGACGAGGTGTGTGCTGTATGCATGTTCTGAAAGAGTCATTATTCTGATTTGAAAGTGGCGCGTGAATCCGCAAACTTTTTTAGATCGAAAGTACGATAGTAGGGATCAACGAGGAGTCCACGTGGCGCAGCCCAAACCCAGCTGCTGAATCTGCGTTCACCTGGAACTTGAGGAAGCCGCCTTAGTGTTCGCAAACGCATTTCGTTGCTGCCACTTGGACAAGCTTGGAGTGCATCGGTACTGAAGGGTTACCTGGTTCGTACCCAAACTTGCTCCAGTAGCGAGCAACCCGATAAGCTCAGGTTTCCATGACTTTACCTCGCAATACCCTCGTCGTGGCTCATTTCCCTCTTTGTCTCCACAATCTCCCGCTCCAGAGTTTCAAGATCATGTGGTTGATATGAGTCCTTGCTCTTTCCAACCACGATCCACGGTGCATGTTCGAAGAGCGCATTCATCTCCTCAAGTGGTCTCCTCGCAGTTTCGGGCATGAACAACCAGAAGAAGATGGCATTGGTAAAGTTGCAGACGACGAAGACCAAGTAGAACTTCCATCCGATATTGGTCATAGCGATTGGTGTGACTTGGCCCTACGGAGACTGTTAGCATCACAACGCCCTTGCTACTGGGCGCAACTCACAATCATGGTGTTGAAGGCGAACGAAGCCATGCACGCAATCGATACACCCTTCGATCGGGTTCTTGTGTCGAAGACCTCAGCAGGTATGATCCACGAGAGCGGCCCACAGGTACATGAGAAGGAGAAGTTGACTGTCGTGAGGTTAGCAATCTGGATACTGACAACCGCAGAAGCAGCTACTCACAAAGCCAGGTCATTATGATGAAGCCCCATTGAGCACTGTGGTTGTTGGAAACCCCCGGCGGGAACATGGCTATGAGAATGGCAGCTATGATGAATGTGACCATGTTGCCCAGGTTTCCAAGAATCAGTGGCCATCGGCGGCCTGTCTTGTCGATGAACAAGATTGTGGTGAATTGGGCGATAATGGCGATAATGCTGTTGATGCCCTGGTACTTGAGGGTGTCGTCGCCTGAGATGCCGATCTGGCCATAGATCGTCACAGAATAGTACTGGATCGCGGAAACACCCGTCATCTGCACCGAAGCTTGGAGCGCAATGCACAGAAAGAGACGACGGAAAGCGGTCTTCGACTGGAAGAGTTCGAGGTAGGATTTGGCCTCATTTTCGTGCTCGTAAGTTATAGATTGCTGGATCTGCTCGTATTCTGCGAGCACAAAAGGGTCGTTTAAGTCGCCATGCGCATGCAATTTGGCCAATACTTGGTGTCCCTTCTCGGTTTTGCCGTGGTCGATGAGCCATCTGCATCTTCATCAGTACTTGTCTTGCGCCTGAGAAGGTCTGCGCAACAAACCTGGGTGATTCCGGAAAGAGCAGGATCAATGCTGCTAGAAAGATAGCAGGCAGAATTTGTAGCCCAAGCGGTACCCTCCACTGAGCACTGCTGCCTTTCAAGTTTCTGTATGTTCCCCAAGACACCCATGAGGCGACGAGAGCACCAATGCCGAGCATGAACTGCTGCAACGCTGTGATGCGTCCTCTAATGCTGGGATGAGCCAATTCAGCCTGATACCTAGTCAAGTCAGCAGAGTGAGCATATTGAATGGCGCATAGGATACTCACATAGGAATAATCATGGTCAGGAACCCGACACCGAGTCCAGCCAGGAAGCGTCCAGACCACAGAAAACCGAGGTTCGCAGCACCTGTCTGCAAGGCGCCACCAAGGATGAAGATAATACCTCCGATCACAATTGTCAATCTTCTACCCAGCCAGTCACCAGATGGCCCAGCGAACGCAGCCCCAAAGAAGGCGCCGGTTGTGAACATCGACACGACGAGCCCGCTTTCGACATCGTTAGGGGCGAACTTCTCTGCGAAAGTTTCGGAGGCAACGACTTCAGCGATGACACCGAGGTCGTAACCGTAGAGGAAGGAACCTAGAGACGCAAAGGTACCGACGAGGAACTGGTACCACTTTGGAGGAAGCACCATGTTGACGACTGTGTCCGGCAAGCGAAAGGCCGCAGACAATAATCAGAATGAAGGGGCAAACGACAGGAAGGCAACTGGTATAGCGGTTGCTCGAAGGTAATGTCTGCTTGAGCACTTCGACTAATGACCACTGGACAAGCTTCGAAGCATTACTTCGCTGCGAAGAGTCTCCTTCTTATTCATGCCGAAGGACCTACCCTAGTCAACACATCACATAATGTAGCTTCTCCGTGACGCTTCTAGCGCAAATCGCTTCGACGACCACGCGCACGATCGTTCAAGGTCAAATAGATTTCCTTCCTATCAGAAGCTAGAGTCGTGGAGGAAACTGTCCACCCCCGGATAATGCTGCACTTTAGCCGTATTCCGTGCGGATGATCAGCGACCGAGCTTCCTGATTCGTTCAAAAACGCGGGCGCCAGTAACTGATTAGACTCCCCCCTCCGGAGTGCCTAGCTTTTCTAACGATTATGCAACTTCGGTAGACCGACCGCGTGCTTGAGGGAACCTAGGCAAGTCGCGTGACGAGAGCCTGTACAGTGCAAGCTCTTGGTACCACAGAGCTACCATCCGATTGACAAGGAAGGCAAAATCAGATGAGCGGTCTATTTCGCCAGACAGTGTATGACTCCTGCTCTGAGGTGCAGTTCGTGCTTGCAGTAGTACTCGCTGGTACGAGTAGGCCCCATACGTGGATTAGGTGATGCTTCCGCCGAGCAGTGATACAGTGGATCAATAGACATATTCACGTGCTAGCTGATTATAAAATAGCAGGTGCATAAGGACAACAAAATTCCCAGGGCTCTCAGCACAACACCAGCAAAGAGCTACCACTCAATTCCCCTCACACTCCTAGCTAATCCAGTGACAGCGACACTATTCCAGTCACGATGCCACCTCAAACCGCAACCCTCCATGTCTTTCCCCGCCACCGCCTAAACGCAATCAACAGACACATCTACTCCGGCTTCACCGAACACATGGGCCGCTGCATCGAAGGCGGCATCTACGATCCCACCAACCCAAATAAAGACCTCCTAACGCCCGCACCGTCCTGTCTCCGCAAAGACGTGATTTCCGCTCTCAAACCCCTCGACATCCCCGTCTTCCGCTACCCAGGTGGAAACTTCACAGCAACCTACCACTGGCAGGATGGCGTCGGACCAGTCGGCCAGCGCCCGACCCGTCTAAACCTAGCGTGGGGCGGTCAACCCGAGACCAACCAGTTCGGTACAAACGAATTCATGGTCTGGTGCCGCGACCACATGAATGCGGAGCCCTACCTCTGTCTGAACATGGGCACCGGCACCCTCGACGAAGCCCTGTCCTGGATCGAATACTGCAACGCCGACGGCGACAGCTACTACGCCAACCTCCGCCGCAGCCACGGTCACCCCGCGCCCCACGCCGTAAGATATTGGGGTCTCGGCAACGAAGTCTGGGGCCCCTGGCAAATCGCCCAGACCAGCTCCCCAAAAGCCTACGCCGAAACCGCCCTGCAATGGGCCAAAGCAATCAAACTCCTCGATCCCTCCGTGAAACTCATCCTGTGCGGGAGCGACGGGATGCAAGCCTGGGACTGGGAGGTGATCCGGCATTGTATCCAGCCCGCCACGATGTCCGATCTAGGCGTCACTCAGGGCCCGCTGATCGACTACGTGAGTATCCATATGTATACCGCGAGCGAGGACTACCATGAAGGCGTCTTTGCGCCGCTGGCCGCAGAGCGCGCGATCGAGACCACGAGCTGTCTGATTGATTTGGCGTGTGCGGAGAATAAGGTCCCAGCCGGGCAGGAACGGCCGAGTATTTGTTTTGATGAGTGGAACGTGTGGGACCCGAAGCGGGCGGTGGGAAGTAAAGGTGCGGAGGAGAGGTATACGCTTTCTGATGCTTTGGCCGTGGGCGTCTGGTTGAATGTTTTCGTAAGGCAGAGTGCGAAGGTGGGAATGGCGTGTATTGCGCAATCGGTGAATGTTATTAGTCCGCTTATGACGACCACTGACGGGGTGGTGAAGCAGACGAGTTGGTTTGTGTATGAGTTGTTTTGTCGGTTTGTGAAGGGGTGGAGGGTGGATTTTGCGGTGGGCTGTGAAACGTACGAAGGGAGTACAAAACCGGAATGGTTGAAGGACGCCAGAGGGACAAAGATGGGGTGGTTGGATGTTAGTGCTGCGGTGGATGAGCAGGGCTGGTGTGTCGTTTGCGTTGTTAACTTGCATAAGGAGGAAAATATTGTGACGAAGATTGGTGGCGTGGAGAAGGGAGAGGAGGTTGAGGTCTATGAGGTCAATGGTGACAATGTGGACGCGACGAACATGGACGGGGAGGAGAAGGTTAGTTTGCGTGAGACAACATGGAAGGCTGAGGATGAGTATACATTTCTCCCTCACTCATTCACGATGCTCAGGTTCAAGGTATGAGGAGAGCTGAGCAACCCAATCTGCTATGACAAAGAGATGGTAGAATTGCCGGACATAGTCTTTTCCAAGGGTAGCCTTCCGGACAATCAAATTCTGTCTCGAGCCTTTAACGCTCCACCTCATGGCGTCGTGGCAACTCCCAGAGCTCGAGGAATAGAGGCTTTCAGAGCACGTACCATGAGAGCAAACATCCCGAGTACGCCCCTGCTCGCGATTTCAAAGATACTGCAACTGAGGGCATATAAGCAGAGCGTTTTTACCTCCCTCTGACAATTGTGTTCTATTTCAGATCTATCGCTTTCCTTTTTTGTTCTTGTTGTACACATTGGCCTCTCCCTATCCCAATCCTCTTGAGCTGTCACTTACGCGACAGCATGAAGGTTTCCCGTCTTGATGTCGTACCGATATCCGTAGACCTGCAAATCTGGCGACAAATATGGGCCCGCCTTCTCTTTGACAAGGCCAACGTCATGCTTGAGGCTCTCGTCCATGCTTCAAAACAGTTCAGTCAGCACAGCCATTTTGTCAAGACCGATGGCAAAGAGTATGTGATCGGCGGAAAGAGAGAGGAAGTGCAACTTACTCCGTGATTCCACCAAATTCCATATCTTCAAGCTCGGCTGCCAGCTCCGGCGTTGCTGCTTTTGCCTGACAACGGGCACGAACAGCCTCGTCGGTTTGATGAGTCATTCCACAATCTGATTTCATAGAGATTAGCAAGTTAGAATTGAGGTGGAACCCTTTCATGAAACTATGACCTAGGAAAGGGGACCTTGAAGGAGTGATTCAAGGGAGGGACACAAACCTGTATGATGGATAATGAGAATCGTCTTGATCGGGACCATGCCGTCCAGGTCGAGGATTGTGCGAATGGCGTCCATAGCACGGCCACCGGCATTGCGAACAAGCGTTGCTTCTGAAAGGGCTCAAGTATTAGTTGAAAAGGCAACCATGCTTGAGGTCTTGAAACTCCTTGCTCGCTAAGAGCTGGAAAAGTTTGGCTTGCTCCTGAGCTAGCAATTGTTATGCTGCCACAGGTGCTCACATTACTTACCGAGTGGCTGTATGTTTAGGAATTGATCAGGAACGATTCTCGGATCACAGCATGAGACTAGAGCCATTACCGCCGCGTTAGCAATTGCGCTCTGACCTGCTTGAAAAAAATGCGTCACTGCGACGAGGTCAAGGACTTACTGACGACGACCTGATGGTTCAACTCGGACGGTGGAACAAGATTTGGGAGCTCCTCTACCCTCGGCAGAGGATTGTGCGTCTTCGCGTAGTCCCTGAAAGATCAAAGCAGTCAGAGAGATGGTTGCATGGAACCCGCTGGCACATAACTTAGGATCCCAAAAGGAATGGTAGGAAGGGGAAGACAGGGTGAGTAGAATGTTCACGCACACGTTACGATCGAGAAGACGTTGAAGTTTCTCATTCGGGATCGTCATCTTACTTCTTAGTAGTAGCGGAGTGGATTGATGAACGAGGTGGCTTTGTAGAGAAGAATGGTTGCCGATTTGGAAGTATTGAGATCATTTCGCCCAGGATTCGGAACGATCTTATATTTCTTAACATGTCTTCAAACTGTCCAATTCGTCCTGGGCGGTGTTTGTAGCAGAGTTGGTAATCACACGGGGCGGGATACTTTGCGTAACCGAAAAGGGAAACTTACTCCGCCAAGACTCTCGCTGGTGGACCTTCGACTGTAGCCATCCTTCCGGTGAGCCTACCTAGCCAATCAGCCGCTTGTCTCAACACCAATTATGTTACATCCATTCCTTTCTATCGCGAAGTTTAGTAATTCATTGAGACAGCCTTGGTAAGTGAACGAGATATTTTGATAGAGAAGCGCAATTGGAAGTTAGAGCTGAATTACGTCACTGCAGTTTCTCATACTCAGGAACGGAGCGAAGGTGATAACCGACCAAGCATTTTCATTGAAAAGCTTAGTCTATAGCTCAATCTCAGTCGTATATTTGGGCGGCTGAAGAGCAAGCTCCGAGCTCCAGAAGCAGCGTACCTGCAAAGCGGTGGAGGTTGAAGCAGGTGCAGAAGATTGGTACGCCCGTGGGCTCCCGAATTGGAACAGACGTTGCCACAAGCCACCACTTGATCGCCTGGAATCTTGATGATGCTCTACCGTGCTGGCGGCAGGCAAGCTCGACTATAAGAATCCATTTATTAGACAAACTCGGCTAACTTGAACCCGTGCGTCACAAGTTGCTCGATTTTCGATTTGCACCAATCTCGGAGTGCTCGCTTCTGCGGACCTCTTTCATCGAAGTGTTTGTGAGCGACAGACATTGGTAAGAATGTTGAAGGCGGTCCAAAGAGCTTCATCTCAGGTAGCACCTGGTAATCAATACTCCGACATATGTTTTCGGCATATTCGTCCATCTGCTCTGTCCACAAATTGAACTGTATAGAAGTCTTCTGACAGGGAAACGCCACATATGAACCAGAGCTTATCTGAAAGTCTCTGAAACTTGCCATTACAATCATGGAGAAGGCCCAGAAATGGCACATTGAATTCGCAGCGAGTATATTCGGGAACCACAGCGGCACAAGACCATCAGCCACGAAGTGTACACCGCCGACACTTTCCTTGGCAGGCTGTACAGAGAGGCTCTGGCATTTTGACTCAAATCGATGTTTCCAGGTGGTAAGGGCCTCGAGCAATAAGCTCACCTTAGAACCCAGATCATTGACGGCTGATGCCATATCTTCGGATGAAACTTCTCCGACTGAATCGAGCTGCTCAAGAAGCGACGGTAGTGGCATAACAGTAGTTATGAGACTATGCCACGGTGAGTCTTGGGCATCTGTGTATTCAGTAATGGACCTCCACTCCTGTGAATCAAGAAAAGTCGACTTGCGAAGACGTATGGCCTCGAGTAACTGCGCATTTTGTTAGCCAGTTGAGCCTTGGGCGGAGAGAGGAACCGAAGGTGTCCTACAAGGAAGATGCGAAAACTGAGGTATAATTGATGCTCCATTCCAGATGAATAGTAGTTGGGACCTCTGTCTTTCACCTGCACGGCGATAGCCTGCGAGTGTGCAGACCATCCGTTGTGCGATGTTGCCAACATCATCTGCAACGGTGATGTTAGATGAAAAGGTCTAAGACTCGGTGTTGGACTTGACTCGCCTCGATAAGTGCAAGACACAAGGAACAGACCAGCATTTCGATATGAGAGATTTCACCTGGGCTCTCGATAGTGTTCCTGAATATTCTTAACACCTTGAAATACCTATTGACCATTGTTGACACGCTTATGACAGAAGGCTTTGCGGTCCGCAAAATGACAGTACCAAGAGCTCTTAAGATTTGCAAAAGAGGTCCAGACGATTTTGAGGACGTTATTACTAAGTCCGGGAGGAAGACAATCCAAGAGCCACACATCCATGTAGTCGGTATTCCAGATTGCATGCTCAACAAAGGCGGTTCGCCACTGGGGCTCATATAATTCGTCACGATGCCAATCCAGAAGGAAACGTCCTCTTGGGTGCCAATACCATCTTCACTCAGGACAAGTCGATCTTCGGAAATGTGAATTTTTGCAACTTCTTCTTCCTGTTGTAATCTTTGCGAACTCGGTTGTTTTATAGATCGGCGACCGTTGTTAACAAAGATCAAGCCATCGTGATATCCGGGGCATTTGCGCTTCGTGAGCAGACATTGAGAGCAAGCAGGACGTTCCAGGTCGCACTAAGCCGGTGGTGAGAGTGTGACTGTTGTTGCTCGAATAGTACATACAGCAATCTTGCGCGAACGACAGGTATCACAGCTCGATTTACATCGCATGACTGCACTGAAACCTCGGCTTTCTTCGCAGACTGTGGATTTAACAAGTCCGAAACAATAAGAAAGAGGATTGAGTTGTCAGATAAGCTTAAAACGAAGCATAATTTAAAGCAACGACGATGTGGTCTTTGGTCCCAAGCGTTGATTTGATAATATGAACATGATGCTGACAATCAGTGAGGAATCCAAGATAGATCTAGCTTCGGAGCGGTGAAATCTGCATCAAGCTCGCTGCACATTTGAGGATGGGATAAAAGTGCCTTCAATCATCCTTTAATCTTGCATAAGCATCCACTAATCACGCCCGTACCTTAGGCCCATGTCCAAGAAACGTGCAAGGCCGAAAACACTTTATGCCGGGAGCTGTCGAGGACGTGCTATTAGATTATTTGCAACAACGCTGTCGCTGTTGGCAGCTGAGGTGTCTTGGCACTGGTGTGGCATTGCGCTCGAATGGCCATGTTAACATACGGCAGCAGCGTTGTTGGCAACTTTGTGACAGATGATCGATAGAAACAATAACGTGCTTCCCGCCAAAGGATACGCATAAGATATCTGACAGGCACCGACGGTACTGTGCTTCGCATGCCATGGTTTCCTGCGTTAAGCGAATCCTCGACACGCACTACGGCTTCTAGAATTCGACAGTGTCATGATGTCGGACGGGAGATTGTTTTATGCGAATGAAAATCGGAAATTTGCACCTCAACGAAGGTGTGAGTCGTGCGACAGCTGGACTGTTCTTGCTTGTAAAGCGGCGATATATGATTACTCTGCTCAAGGGGGCTGCGGCAGTGTCAGCTGCTGTAGCAGGTAAAAACAGCTTGATCGCTCACTGTGCGGACTCACAACAGGGTTGTAGTAGTCGGATGGGACTACCGACCGGTTTCAGCAAATACAGCCACCTAAGATTGCTCAAATAGCATCCAACATCACTGCAGCTTACTTGTAGCCAACAGAGTGTCCACTAAACCGGCCATCATCCGTATCGTCCGCGCCAGAAAGCTCAGGGTACTCAATCAGCATTGCACAGCCGGACGGTCTAACTCCTTCCCTTTCGGCCTCACAGATATCTCTCTGCAATGGTGACATCTCATCTACATGGTCCTCGAATCGCAGCAACAACAGCTTTCCACCAGTTTCCTACTCCATCTCCATAATGCTGGTGCCCGATCACATCCCACCCATTTGACGTCGATCTCCTTGACGGCCGGTAATCGTAGCCATTTTTACTCTGCTGAGCGCCTTTGCCTGACTCCTTGTAGCTGACTGGGTGCCGAGATCGACAAGTTGTCTTCATCCAGCTTCGACCTTCGAGCTGAGCGGCGATGGCGTTGAATGTAAGCCTCACGAGCTCAAGCAGGAGAGGCCGGAGCAGACTCACGGGTCGTGTCTCGATGATCGGGTTGGTTGACGGGTGACAGAGATGCTCGAAGACTGGAAGACGGATATGAGGGTATCAGTGGCGTTGTTACACGAGTCTTGATGGGCTTGAAGTTGTCATTGATATCCTGTCCAAGGGGTCATGGATAGAGTCCATAGACTTGGGGCCATAAACCGCAGGTTGAAAAACGCCGCAAAGTGAAAGTTGTGTCAACAGTGTGCGCTACGTCTCGTATTGAATGTGCGTCTCCTGTCACCGTAGCGTGTAGCCGATCAGCAAACAAGTCTTTTTGATGTAGGGGATACAAACGCATCAATGAGCAAGGCACAGCCACTTTGCGCGTAGGAGGAGCCATCCGAATATCGTCAGGAGCACTCTGCTTGCGAGATAACTTCGTCCACTGACAACCTCATTCCAGGAAACTGTTGCCCTCACGAACCGACGCCGGGACTTTGGCATTTGCCTGTTTGTGGTTTGAGAACGCAAAGGTCCTTTAAGCTATAGACAAACCAGCTGAATAAAACTTCTGAATACCACATTGGCGCAAGACTCCATGGAACTCCTGGAGAACGCCATTACGCGAAAGTACAGACCGGCTCCGTGCTGCAAGCATGAAAAACAGCCAGGTTCGAAGGAAAAAGAAAGCATAATCCAGGCACCGACTGCTGCTATTCATTCCCATTGTCGAATGAGGGCTTTGACCCAGAGGAAGCACGTCTTCTGGAGCCGCGGGCGCTTCGGGTCAGAGCACTTTCCAGTTGACCGGGCAGGGATTTGGTCACTCAGCCCCCTAATGACGGCACCAGCAAGGTAAGGTACCTATTGCGCAACTGGTGCAAAGCTCATGAAATCAAGCGATGAGTCCAAGTCATAATCCGTTTCCCGTGGGGACGAGGCTGCTGAGTCGTGATGCTGGTGGCCTGTTGTTGGCACCATTGCTAGAAGGATTGTGATCTCGTCTTTAGTCATACCATGGTTCGATAGATGTCTCCTCAAGGCATCTTTCCTGGATAGCCCAAGGCGTGATCCGTTCCTGGAATACTGGCAATCATCAACCGGACATGGGATCTTGGCCTTCCTATGGACTGTATCAACGTGCCGTCTTACGTCTTTCATCTGATACGAGGCGAAAGTGCACGTCCGGTTTGGGCAGGCATGTTTTCGAGAATGGCTCCTCACATGCTTACTGCAGCAGTGTTAGAAAGGATTTTGGGTAGACCAAATGTTCAAGCTTAGGAGCCTTAAGGCACATACTTGTACCGGTGTTGCTGGTTGAAGCCTTTGCCGCATCCCTCAAGATCGCAGACCAAGGCCATTGGGGACTCCAGTCGTTGTCCAAGTGTGCCGGCGTGTTCTGACAAGCATAGATAAGCTGTCGAATGGCCACAGTTATTTTTCAGAAGTCCGGAGAGAGCTTCAGACATGGCGGGTGTTGTTCCGGCTTGAGAGTCGATTGTGGGCCCTTGCTCGCGAAAGTCATATGTGCCTACTATCTCAGCGGAGCTCGACAGTCTCCCCTCAAAATCTGATGGACAGACCTCAAGGGAAGGGCTTGGCGACCCAGTAGGTATAGTGCAGCGTGGTGTTCCAGTAGCGTTTCCTATCCAATGGACACCCTGGGTTGCGTTCGCGTATTCCGGACACAGGCTCTGTTTTGCCCGGTCACCCGTATCCGAAATGGTAGGTACACTCTGCAAAGGCTGAAAGGAGTGCGGACTTGATGATGCTGAAGTGATATCTAGGACTTCATCCATAAAGCTGGCCATGAGGGGCAATTCATTTCTGGAGATAGCAGACTCAGTCATGGCAAATTCATCGCAGGTGACGAGTGATTCATTATCAAAGACCTCATCGTTGACGTTCTCCCAGCTGCTTGAGCTCGTCATTGGTGATTGCGGCCCCAAGCTAGGTGAGCAACGCATAGCCAGAAGTACAGAACCCGGACCAGGACTATCAGCATAATATTTGGTAGACATATCGGGGAAGTACCCTTGGCGGAGTCAGGGATAACTTGTCTTGTATATGCTTGGAGCACAATGGAAGGAAGGAGCCAGCCGGACACCCGAATTAGGCTTCCGATGATAAGAAAGGGTGTCAACAGCAAATGTTGAGCAGCAATGTTTCTATTCTAGACAGAAAGCTTCGGTCAATCTGCTCCGTTGAAGATGTAAGCAGTGATGGGGCGTTACTAGACAATGAGTGCAAGCAGGACCGTGTCCACAGCTGAACCGCCTGCATAGCGTTAGCATACGGCAGCCGACTAACGCTTGATCAACACGTAGACAGGAAAGTCAAAACACGGATGTATGGAAAGTAATGGAACCACCTGAAGCGCTCGAGTTATCCTCGAACAGCATTTGCAAATTTTCTCGGCCGACTCACAGTATAATTTATGACGATGATCTATCCATCTAGCAAGCTGTCTGACGGATGAAATGTCTGTCGGCAGGGAATGGTGGTAGTTTCGAAGTAATCTGCAAATGCGAGTGGAAGCAGGTATCTGGGAGAGACAGATGACAGGAGACACATGTTTCCCTGGAATTCAAAACAGATGATCAATCATCTGCCCAAAGTGGCCTGCCAGGGTGTGGGAGGCCACCCCCTCAAGCAGGCGAAGTCAGCTCCTCCCGCAATGCGGTCACGTGTGAGTGTCCTCTTATTCATTCAGGACGAAGCAGAAGTTTCTGATGAGCTTGCGGCATGTCCAGCGGCTTGCCATTGCTAGAGTAAGCTCTGCTTGGTCGTGCCAACTTGAATCGCTAGGAAACATTTGGCGGTGCCAGATGACGGGCGTAGTGGTCGAAGGTTGGGTATCGGCAGCATGCTCTTGACGAATCACGGGTCGAATTATCTTGGGCAGGCTACCGCTGATGCCCGAGACAGCCTACTCTCTAGAAGTGTGTTTTCATCTTGAGTTAGAAAGCTGGTAGGAGAGACAATGTGATCGAGATGATTTGTCCAGTTTCCTGTCGTCGTCCTCTCCTAGCTGTTAACCGGTGCCATGTTCATAAACTGTGGAACATGAACAGTCACCCAGCCACAACGGGTGTTATAGGCAATGTCATTGATGTTACAAGTATTGAACATCTAGCAGCAACCGAGAATGAAGAGGATCAAATAGATTCCTAAAAGGAGGTAAAGAACGCAGAATCTAGAAGAGTTTGAGCAACGCAGCACAAGTGCGCTGCCTTGGCACGAGTTGTGCCTGCTTTACCGAGGCAAGTCAGAGCTCAACTTGAGACAAGGGGCGGCAAGAGCTGCCTGTCATCGGCACCGGTCCAGAGAATTCTTCAGATCCGTTGTTGAGTCTCAGATCGTTCCCACACTGATGACCGAGGAATCAGATACTAATCTTTCTACAGTAGCACCATCAATGCTCTTCTGTACCTCCTGTTCCTCCGCTGCACTCTGTTGGCCTCTTCGATATTCACAGACCAATCTCAACACAATGTTCACCCTTCTAAGCCTCCCAGTATCTTCAATCTGACCATCGTCGCAAAGCATCTTGTTCAAGAAAGGGGTATAGTAAAAATATGAACATGCTATGCAATGTGCATCATGGTTGTAACGCCCGCTAGAACCCTATCAAAGGAAAACATCTGTATGAAATAGATCAATGCTCAACCCAGAATCCAGAGAGAAAGCGCAAGTTTTGCCCACCGTCTTAGCAATGGGGGAGGCTCGCCTCAAATATATGGTATTCCACAAATGAAATGGTCGTGTCGCAAGTGAATTTGGCGTGCTGCTCTTTTACATCACAACACAGCAGCCGCACCCTTTCTTCACCTTTTCGTCTTCTTCTATTAGACTCTGGGCCTGCATCCTTTGAGGTGGATGCGCTGTCGTCGATCGCCCTGTTGGTGCATGACCCGAACCGTTCGCTATTTTCGGACTGCTTTCTCGCATCGGCGGACTCGCCAGTTTCGGCATTGTGCTGTAGCCTCCTGTAATGCTGCCTGAGGTTCCAGGTCGGCCATGGTTACTCCTTATACTACTCACTGGTCGCAAGCTGATAGCATGAGGTTCTGCCAGATCCTGGTCCAGCACATAATCGTCTTTTGCTGGTGACGGTGTTCTCGTTCTTCTCACTTCGCGTGTAAGATCTGCCTCATTATGCACGTCTATTGGGTAAAAATCTCGATCGTACGCCTTTGGAATAGCACCCTCGGCAGCCCATTGAGCTTGCATTTGCTTCTTCGCCAAGGTGGGTATGAGTTGCTGATCTGGTGGGAGTCTTGGATCTGGTTTGTACATGGTTGCAAGCCAAGGTGGATCACCTTCAGGTCTGTTCACAGCGGTCCGGGGTCGATCCTGTTCTCCTGATCTTGTGCCAGGCCGCTGACTCGGAGATGGAGTTGTCCTTGGTGGTGCTGACGCTTTTCGATTTGCTGGTGTACTCTTCTTTGAAGCAATAGCTGGTGAAGGAGAGAGGGTGGCAGATTGCGACCTCAGTTTCTGCGGAGAGCTTGGCTTGCTGGATGCTACAGCTGATGATGTGGTATCACTATCGTCCTTATTCCAGCCGTTGTTCCTCGTCTTTGTAATGTTCAATTCCCCTTCAAAGCTCATGGTGCCACTAGCGGTACGTTTTCTGGCAATGGGAGTATCTCGTTCGTATCGTTCGGCAGGAATAGGCACAGGACTGCTGGTCATGACAGGGATCTTGGAGCCGGACTTTCGAAGCAAAGGGTTTGCATACATGTGTGACGCAGCAACATCGCTGTCGGCCTCAATCTCCTCAGCAAGTCGAAAGTCCCAGGATGTGTGGTCATCTTCATGGTCGATTTCAGCAGGCGACTGTAATCGCGGGTGCTTCTCTCCTCGTCTGCTGTCCGGTTCACTACTGCTCGTACTCCTCGTACTCTTGATTTTGCTGTGGCTTCTTGAGCGAGCGTTTGCCAGATTGATACCAGCTACCTGCAACTCTTCGCTCTCAATCTTAGCTAGCTTGTCCCTATGAATCCAACCCTCGGGGTCATTCTTCTCGGGACGATACATGTTCTCTGGTATGTCCTCATCGCTGTTGTTGGCACCGTTGCCATTGAGTCGTCTCGTTGGATGTTGTACTGTTGGGTTCTCATTCGCTGTTCTTGTAGGTGTGGCTGCGTGAGGAGATCGCCAGGTATTTTGAGAGCGCGCGTTCGATGTCACCGAGGAAATCTGTCCAACCGGCTGGTTCTATTCAGGTTAGACATGATTGAAATGCTGGTGTTTCACAGCTTTGACGCACCTCATCGGCAATCGAGCTGTGCATCTCATAGGCAGTTCTAGCGCCATGGATGGCTCCCGCTGACATTCCATTCCTGGCATTGGCCACATGCGCCATCGGAGGACAACTTCGCCAGTGGTCAATATCGTTCCTGTCTCACGCATGCGCCATCAGACTGAGCATCAATCCCGAGGTTCGCAAGCGTGCATAGACTATTGTCGTCACTTCCGACAGCGTTTGTGTTGTCTTCTAATCCTGCCCGATCCTGTCCGAATACACTGTGTGTTGGATGAGGCAAGTGGTGGTAAGCAAAATGGCTTCCAATTAATGCTCGTGGGGAAGGGGATTGGTACACGGTTTGATGGAGGGTACTGGTTTCCAGTCACGCAGAATGAATTCGCTTCTGCAACAAGCCAGACAATTTAAATACAAAGCAACCAAAACAGAAACGTACAACAAATTAATTGCGCTCTTTCAACGGCAAGAATGGGCTGGGTGTTTGGGGGGAACCTGGGTCTGAAGGTGTTCGTGCAGCGGCGGTCAAAAAGCAGGCGCACCAGGAGTCTCCTCCCAGCAGTAGCGTGCTTCTTGCCCACGCCCATGGCCATGAACGAGCTAGTGCCTCAAGCTAAATCTCAACTTTGAGCGAATGGGAGGAAAGCCTCACTACCAAGGACTTCTCATTCGTGCTTGAGATCGCTGAAGCCATCGTGTTGCACACCTGCTTGCCAGATTCAATCGGTCGGATTGTTCGCGCCCCATCTAGTTTGGCAGCATTTTCGGACAGGTAGTCTACGGTGTCGCACGACTGGTTCAGGAGGGAGGAATGCTCGTCAGATAAGAGCAGAGTGGAGTTGACTCGAGAACGTTTATACTTCGTTACTCAATTCTTTCTCAGAACTCGGCTGCGAGCTCGAAAGATATGTTTGCTAAGACAATACGAACTTCCGCAGGCCGAACTCCGCTACGTCGGCCACGTGGAACGGATGTCACTGTGTCCGCCCACCTGAAGCGCGCTTCACCCTCCAGTCGTATCCTCACTCAAGTAGCAAACATGTGACACCCTCACCGAATGTGCCTGCAAAGAGAGACTGGTGCGGCGCTGTATTACCTAGAGGTACCCTGATGTAAGGACCGTATACACATACTCAATGAAAATCGTCAAATCATGATTCATGCGCGGTCAATACCCCGCCGTTACCTTCCTCCCTTCCCCTCTCATCCTATGGAAGGCAGACTCAACGCGATTCCCGTCGTACTTGGCGTAGTTTGGTGCAGCATGACTAGCGTATCTGATTGCTTTAGCGTCAACCCCACGAAAGAATGAAGCTCTATCTGGCGACCTTTCCGCCATGGCCTTGCGCGGCCGCTGTTCTTCATATCTCGAGGACGACTCAGCCCGGTTAAACGAAGGTCGTCTCTCATCCATGACAGGCCTGCTAGAACGTGCACGTGCTGGCTCCGGTGATCGTTTTCGTGTATCTGGAGACCGCTTTCTTGGCTCAGGATCTCTTGATCTTGACGATCTGCGCTCTCTCTTTTCTTCCGCAATGTGATTAGCTTGATACTGCGATTCTGCCATATCAGGGCTCAAAAACTTTCGTATATCACCACCATCATCGGTTACTTTCCTGGCTCTATGAGTTTCACCTTCATCCTTCCGGGCCCTGTATGTTGTCTTGGTTTCGCGGGGTCGCTGAGGACTATCACTTCTCATTTCAGGAGTATGTGGGGTCGAGCTGCTTCCATACCCCGAGTCATGCTGATGCGTCTGTGTCTCCTTCAACGTAGATCCTTTGGCAGGTGCGGTGTCTCTTTTGGTGGTCGTCCTTGGAGATGCAGGGTCGCTACTGGTTCGTTGAAGTGGTGGAATTTCGCCAAACATTTCTCTTCGATGATTGGGTATCCTGGAATCATAGCTGCCTTGCCTTGGTCGTGGAATTGGTGGCTCACGTTCCAGTGTGCGAGCAGCAGCTTTGACGCCAGCTGGTGCCGAACTGTGGGGATGTAGCGGCGGACGTCGATGTGGCTCAGCGCTTTCTGGCACCGCGGTCCTTCTTGGGTTCTTGTGCGAGCTTGCGGGGTGGTTTCGGTCACTATCGCTTCCGCTTCGACGTTGATCTCTTGCGATCTCCGCCGCCCAATAGACACTCTCGGAACCCTGTCGAGGAAGTGGTGGTCTCGCTGTGGGTTTGCGTGCTTCAGTCCTCGACTGGGCAATGTACTCGTTGGCGTTCTGATGGTGACCCTTCCACGTATCGTCGCTGTCGGAAGAACCGTCGCTTTGAGATGGCTCTCGCCTTCTCGGTGGTTCTGCGCTTAAATGGGCCTTTGGCTTGGGTTGTGGGCTTCGAGCACGAGCAATAGGCTCGGGAGTTCGTGCTCGTGCTGTCGTTGGTCGGGAAGTTCGTGCTCGTGACATGGGTTCTGGGCTATAAGCTCGAGATATACTAGACCGTGGACTTCTGGCTCGTGGGTCTACGCCTTTCCTAGGTGTAGCCACAACGGTGTCGCTGTCGCTGCTATCGCTGATATAGTCATCTACCCGAGGTGCGTATCTCGCATAACTCTGTTTTTCACTTCGCTCTCTTCGTTCCTCCTTGTCCCGTGTTTTGGCATCTCTCGCACGCGTCTCCTGTTGCTTTACTTTTTGCTTCGCCGATTGCGCCTTCTCTTTGAGCCCGAATGCTGCCTTGAACGACAACCCTGCGGTTGGTCTATCCCAGCCTGCTGCTTTCTTCTCTTCCTTTCGCTTTTCGACAGGCTTCGAAGCAGTCGGTCGTTTCTCGTAGGGATCTTTCCGAGCGTTCACCCTTGGCGATGGTTCCTCGTACATCCGGTCAAAGTAGGATTCAGGTGCTCGCTCTTCGTAGGCGTACCGAGGTTCAGGTTTCATTTCACGCTGTACAGGTTGCGTAGGAGCTGGTGAAGGACGGGCAGAGTACGTCGTCCTGGTATATGTAGGCCGTGGTGTTTCGCGCTCGCTCGTTCGCTCGTTCATCATGCGCTCCTTGCGGAGCTGTGCGAGCTTAACCTGGTCATCGTACCTCTGCCTTTTCACGGGATCGATGAGGAGCTCGTATGCTTGCTGGACTTTCTGAAATTCATTCTTGCCTTGCTCCACTAATGCTGGATCCTTGATTCGATCTGGATGATGTTTCAATACTAGCTTCCGATGTGCTTTCTTGATAGTATCTGAGTCGACTTCTTTGCTCACGCCCAGAGCTTCGTATGGATCTGGTGGGAGAGGCGAGGTCGACATGGTGAGATGGGTGTAATGTACAAGTTGTCTAAAGATTAAAAGAGCTTAGTGAGGGGTGTAAATGCTGTGTTGTGTATTATTATGATGTTCGAATTAGGCGGTCTGGCGGTCAACAGACGGTCGTGGCAGCCATTTCGGTCAACCCGAACTAGTGGGGCAACACAAGTTCCAAAGTGACCTTGAATGTCTCAATCTCGAATGCCGAAGATGAATATGTCGAGTACAGGACGGTCTGGAAAGAATGAAAGACGGCCGGTGACGTTGCGATTGATGCTGTTGTATACGATCGGGTGACGGTCGCCAGTAGAGAGAAGTGGCCCGATCAAACAGAGTGTTATCGTTATCATGTACAGGCTAGATAGTGGACGGTTTCCGGGCTTATGTCAGAACCAAGCGAATCCAAGACCACCGCTCTGTCTAAATAATGAACGGACCCGAGGACCAGCTGCGTGGGTCACAGCTTCTTGAGACACAGCGTGTTTCGCGATGGGAGATTTTCTAAGTTCAAAGTGAAAGGAAGAAGAAGAAATGCCAGAATTTGTTCTACGGAGAGGCGAGCCTGAAGCACAAACCTCCGGCGTATCAGAACAGCTCTTCGGTAAATGCCACAGACGAGGGAAGACACTTTTGCCTCTTCGATGGTGGTAGAGTCACGGGCATTGGCAGCCAGTCGACAATCGAAAAGAATACATCACGCTTCTTCGCGGCGCTATACCTTGATCGAGCAAGCTGCAGGAACAGGCATGTCGATGGGTCAAATCAGCGATGTCCTAGCCCATCTGAACTGGGGCAGCTCTTCAGGCGTGCTCTGCAGCCCTCAGCACTACAGTAATGTATCCATGCTTTCAACGCCAATTGCAAACGTTCCTGAACCATCTTTTGCTTTCGGCGGCTCCACGGGCCCTATTCAACCCATAATACGAGGGTGGACCATGTCGTCAGATGGTCATCGCACAAGGAAGCGATTATCCTTGGGGCGACCCACCCACTCTCCATTCGTGCCGTCCCTCTTGCGCCTCATGACCATGTGCGAAAAGTGTCGATCTCGAAACCTCAACGCTCAGAAACCGGTTGTCACGAGTGCAGCTGCTACTTGTAGGCATCAATATGCGGGCTGTGTCCGCCAATCGCAAAGGTATCTTGAGTAGGCAAAATTTCACGTCGATAGCGAGGTGGATGGCCGTCCCTACGGCCGCATTGCCTTTCGAATGTCTCATTGCCACGGAGTTCATCGTCTTGTACGGACGAGCAGGGTCCGTTCAAGACGCTGCACGAAGTACCTAAATTATCGTCAGTGGCTGTGTCGTTGGCAGTAATGTCGCGCAAAGAGGGTCGCTAAACGACCGGAGCGCGAGTTGACCACAGCCACCTTGTGTGACAGCTTGGGTAATTGTAGGGACCGTCCCCGGGCTGATATCAAAGCCCACGAAACGCTCCTGTTTCGAATTTGAGACCATGGCCTGGTTCATGCTTGTTGCAGGTATCCCTATATCATGCAACACCAAGCCTATAGTCGTAATCAAATGCCAGTGCATCTCATCTTGATTATGCTACAGTCTCAAAGATCGTGGATAGCTCGACGGATAGAAATAGTGTGATGTATCTGGTGCTGCACTGGTCGATCGACTGCATTGCTTTCGCATGAGCAGAAAGTCAATGTAGGCGACAGCAAGGCAGGTCGTGACGAAGGTTAATGGTTGTCAGTGGCCGCACTGTTCTGGCAGCGAGAACATATGATGAAGCAACGAACATGCGCATGTATGCAACGCATCTGTGATAGTGACAACCATAGGCAGTGCTACGATGGTTAATGGATGTCTACAGCGGGGATGCATGCAGGATGAAGTAGGTAGAAGGTGTGATGGCTGATGTACTACTGCTCCTTCGTCTGCGGAGTATGCAGCAAGACGGAGGTCATCTGGCCTACCAAGAGCATGGCCTCTTTGTGGGCTGGCATCTGCACTCATGCACAGATGATCCCGTTTCCACTGTTCTGTGTCACAACACACGATCTATGGATGGTAATGATTGGGTGAGCAACATATGGGGCGCTCGGAAGGCGACTGCATCTCAACTGTACGAAACTTGCGTGTCTGCCTCCTGGGTCCTTCACCCAATCGTGTTGCAACAGCGAAAGTCCAGATCATGGCAAATCCGGGGTACTCCTGGCAGCAGAACCGGCGACTTCTGACCAAAGCAAGGCGCGTGGTTTTGAGGCAAACGCAGGCAATATCGACATGGCTTCGTGGTTGCCTCGGTTGCCTTGTGAGGTGCCCGTTCGATCCTGAACAAATGCTAGCGGCTAGTAAACCCACTCGTATGCCCAGCATCAGGCCCCAGAAATACTTCCTTCCGGTATCCTGCCATACCATGTTCGCTAGCATCGCTGCACTGCCCGATGAGAATGATCGTCAGCAAGTCTTGGTTACAGGAAGAGGCTGTTCTTTCTCATGCTGTGGATGCCATTGTTCGACGATGATATCGGCCACCAACAGATTTGCCGCCTTGCCACTCAGGCAGAAGTGCTTGGCGTTGGGGTGGAAAGCAAAGCTTCCGTGACAGCTCAGCTTCTTCGCCACGCCCATAACAAAAAGCTTATCGTGGCAGATAGATGTCGCTGCGAATACCTGAGAACGTTTGCCACCGCTTTGACAGACTACCCACTACCTACTACCCACGCTGCGATAGCATACAAAGGAGCGATACGTTGGCGAGGTCGCTGTGAGCGATGACAAGATCTCGTCAACAGCTTGCCACCCCGATCCTGAGGTAAAGGGTGTAATACGACGCACATGAGGATGCCGCCAACGATCTGACAACTCAAGAGGTGATGAATGGGAACATTGAATGACAGAGCTGATGCGAACAAGTTCATGTAAGCCACGCTCTCCATGCTACCATGACAGCAAAGAAGGTTGAGTGAAATGTGGTAGATGGGTTGCGATATGATCATCGATTCTGGTGGGCACCATTACCGACAGCGAGAATTATATTCGCGTTTTGCTCCATAGCTTCGTGTCGTATATCCCATCGTCCTTCCATAGAACTGTTGGGAAAGTCATTCAACGGCGCACCTGCCATAGTATAAGAATGACTCTGTTAAGGCAGGCCAACCAGGGTGATCTCCGTCGTAAATCTTATGTTTCTTACATAACAGGAGCATTGTACAAGCGACCTATCTCTCTGTTGATGAGGACTACATATGAAGCATTTCAAGCGACACCAAACTCAACCATTATTTCTGCTTCAGGTCGTCATGGACGGCGGTCTTCGGCAACTTGTTATCAGACTACGACGAACCAAATATAGTACTCTGCGTTGACGATCACACAATCAAATTGCAGCATGATTTACGTTCCCAACTCCCAGCTCATGCATCGAACCGATCACAGATGTGACCCTGAGCTTGCAAATGAACGAACTTCTCTGATGCTCAACACAAGACCACTACTCTTATGCAACTGTAAGCACTACTTGCACGCGGATAAAAATTCCTCATCTCCGATTTCCAGCTACACATAATACGCCAGAATTGTTAACACCCTTGTATGCACACCACAGACCAATCCGAAGCTCACAATATCCTGACATTTTGTTCTTCGATATCTAGCTGACACAAGACTCTAGATTTGGCAAGATCCCCTCGCAAAGGAAGACGCCTGCATACCAGCTCAGGCCGTCGCCTGTCGGCTATGTTCACAACTATCCCTCATCTGCCACATCTCTGTCCTCAAACCGCATCATCCCATTCGTACATGCTACAGATAGCACAGGTGATTACCTAGTCGACCTATACGCGCTGCAAATAATTGCTCGGCACCAACCCAACACTCCCCCCTGGGCCCCCAGTCTTAACACTCTGGTGAACCTCAGCCTCCCACCAACCATCATCCTGCAGTCTCAGAACAGCAAGTATATCGCCCTTGTTGAAAGTCAATTCCTCTGCTATGGCAGCCGCGTAGCTGTACATCGCTCGAGCTGCAGAAACGTAAGCATTCATCCTACTATAAGTTGAAAAGGAGATAGGAACTTACCCATAAAACAAACACTCGGACTCACATCCGCAGTCCCAGGAGGCTCGTACATCGCAATCTCACCAGGTCCAGGCGCAAGCTGAACACTACTCATGCTATGCCCTCCATTCTGGTAGGGCGCACCCGTGGTTCCGGATCTAGCTCGTCCACCTGCTGAGCTGCCGCCGTATGGATTGGGACTAGCAGCTCGATACTCATTTGCACTACCTTGTCGGCTACCGGCATGCAGTGTGCCCGGTGCAGCAACGCTTTTGCTGCGCTCGTGTCTCGCCGACGGGTCATGGCCTCTGCCTCGGTTGTCAAAACTTGATGGCGCGGCTGGTTCGTATTGGGACTGGCCGGCGTATGATGAGGTGGGTCTCCCGTTCATCATTGCTTGTCTGCTTCTGCCGCTGCCACCTTGTGGTTGCGCTTGTTGCTGCGGCTGCTGAGGCCTAGCCATCGAACCTGTATGTCCACGGCTACGCATATCGGGGGCAGGCGATCTCGACCGCATTGTCGGGTCTGGACCAGGTGGCGCAGGTGATCGAGAACGCATATGTGGCGTGGTCTGGAACGATGCTGGAGACCTGGCTCGCATGGGCATGTTGCCATTGTGTGGTGCTGGAGACCTTGATCTGATCACTGCATTTGATGGCTGCGGGCTTGCTGCTCGCGGCACCGTTGCTGTTGGACCTGGACTCCGTCTGCCATCTCTGCTTGCTGGTCGACCCATCGAGCTTCCTGGACGTCCAACTGGTGCACTGACTGAAGAACCCATACCCCAATTATCTGTTCTTGAGCGCATGTCTTTCGATGTAAATGCTGGCTGCGGTACGCCGAGTGCAGACTGTGCTCGTGTGCTGCCTTCATACGCAGGTGGTGGTGTGCCTCTTTGTGCGGCGAAAATATCTGTTGTTTGAGCACTGATCAAACCGGGTCTTGTTGTCGGCTTCTGATCTGGTTGGGGCGTCTTGACGCGGTGGTACGCATCCACCGGTTGTCGCAATGATGCACGTTTGCTCATGTCAAAACCGCCGGAGCCTGAGCTCTGCTTAAGGTTGGCAAGTGCCTGAGCGACTGGATCATCGCTACCTGTGCTGACGGGAGGAGCGTACTGGCGTCTGCTGTTTGCAGCCGATGCTCGTGGCGTCGACTGATGACTGCTTGACACTTCATCGGGGCTGGCGACGTCGAGGACATTTGGACCGATGTTGAGCTGGAAGTGTGCTCGAGGATCAGCGGCCTCTTCTCCTTCGGGAGCACTGATGCCAGCATGACGGTTGAAAGGTTGTGCAGAAAGCTGTCTTGGATGTGTCTGCTTAGTCGGGCTTGACTGCTGCGATGACGGCGCTGAGCTCAAATCGCTCCTGGATGCGTTCATTGACCATGAGGCTTGTGATGATGTGACTGGATTTGTTGGCTCTTTCTTCGACTTCCGCCTGAACGGACTGTTTGTGTTGAAAGGGCTCTTCGAGAAGAAGCCAGATCGCCTCTTTGTCAGATTCTTTTCTGGAGACGAGCTCATCCCTGGCATCTGAACACTGCCTGCGGGCTGCTTGACAGGAGATGTCTTCCCTGACATCGGCTCAGCGCTCGTGAAGGATGATGGATTCGAGTAGTCGCTGTTGCTGTCACGACTCGGTGGTCTCGTGCTCACTGACAAGTCAGATTGTGCCGATCTCGATGGCTGATCATCCCGTCTGCAGTACATTGTCATGCCCTCTGTGGGATACTGATTGTGAGGCACAGGGGCAATCTCACCATGCTGACTTGGCGAATAATTTGGCGGGACGTTCGGCTCTGTTGATCGGTATGTCAAAGGTTGTGGTCTTCCGCTATTGTTGTCCAAGACCAGAGGTGGTTGTGACTGTAATAGTCCTATACCACGTCCTGAAGCTAGCACTGAAGCTGGAGCATCTATCGGCTCTTCAGGATCCTCGGAAATGTCTCTTTCTATCGAATGCTGGCTGGATTGAGAAGTCTTGAATTCATGTGAGGGCGAGGCTGACCTGAAGGCGGGGTTTGTCGTCCTTGGGAACTGTGCAACGTGATAGTTGTTCTCGTCATCCGAGACCTCGGAAGCACTGTCACAATCACCCTTTGCGAAATTGATGTATCGAGGAGGATCCGGTATCTCTTGTCCTGTACCACAGACCTTGATGAAGTTGGCAATGTCCTTTTCGACCTCACATTTCTCCAATGCTAATCTGACCTTTTCGCAGGAAGAATCATCTGATACACATACTGTCGATGCGATGTTTGCGAAAGCCCACAATGATGACTTAGTGAAGTCGAGTCGTTCCTCTTCGAGATCCTGGAACTTATCGCAGGCAGCCTTCCACTCTTTGTTCCAGCGACCAGTCGTGTCCTCGAGCACCTTTACGGCAGCTTCGTACTCCTGCGAATCGCTCGCCATGTTGATTTGAGTCTTCTCAAGTTTGGCCTTGTTCTTTCGCTCCTCTTGCCCCATAACCATATGCCCTTGTGCCAGATAACCCTTGATCCTCAAGCAATCCTGCTCATATCGATCCCGGCATTTATTTACCGCCCCAGTCTGCTGCTGCTTTGTCTTCAGTAACTTCTCAACAACATGCTGTACAATCTTCCGCCGTTCCTTGATCCCACTCGCAAAAGCCGCCAGCGGCTCTTCACATTCTGATCTCATCTGCTGCGCAATCAGCGCATGCTGTTTGCCCATATTTTCCGTCTCCCCCCTTGCAACATCAAGACTTGCTCTCAGTGTGCCCATTTCTACGCTCCCGAGTGCCTTCCTCGAGATAGCGAATAGCTTCTTAGCATACTCCTCCTCGAGTTCGGCGCGGGCTTTGTAGAAGGCCTTCAGTTCGTCGCAGGTTGTTTTGCCGTTTTGCATGCGTGTCAGGAGGGGGTCGACCCCCGGATCTTGACCTGATATGGTGCGGTTCCCCCAGAAATTATTTGAGAAGCTCATGGGCACGGTGGGAGGGCCGCCTGCTTCTGATGTGGCCGGCATCGTGCCGGTGTGGGAGAGGGTTTTGGCCAGATGATGAGGTGCGAAAATTGTGAGATATTGGGATAGCAGTGGGATAGTGTCCAGTTCGTAGCGGTATGTGACTGAGCGCAAATGGATAGCTTGTCTGATTTGGATATGGGCTGGGATACTTGAGAAATGCAGCGACCTGAAGGTGTGTAAACCGGCAGAAAATCGTCATGTTTTGATTTGCGGTTGTTATGGCAACTACGATCTAGCCGCCCTGGCGCGCTTCCTCAACGCCGAACGCGTCACTGCCTTGGTTGGCGCCCGCCCTCACTGAAACTTGAATTCACCTAAACGTGCCACAAGGGTAATTGTGGGATTGCCTAAATATAAAGGTACGGTGTCCTACAAGGAGTTTGCCCAGCGTGTCCTTGACGTACCCAGGCGGCCAAAGGTATGGATTTTGAGAACTGAGGCGAACGTGAGTAGCAAAACACAACATGTTGAAAGCGCGGTCTAACGCTAAATCGAGCTCACATATCTACAAGTCGTCTCTCCAGTCACTGATCTGTATGAGGTACCGCGTCTTGTACAATATACCAGCTAGAATGCATGGTCGAGGCTTCCCTCGTAGCAAGCGAGCATCTATACATCTATTACCAAATCTGAATCACAGCTTTCTTCGAAGGGTGCTGCCAATCAGTTGCTCTAAGATCTTGGCCGATGGCCGAGTGTGCTGCAGTGGTTTATCTCCAATTCTCAAGTCCTTCTGGGTCGTAGGTTGTGGTATGCACTTCTGCCTGAGCGATACTCAGTCCCCAACCAAACTTCCATCCTCTCCCGCAGCAGAGTCCTTCATCGTTTGCAGTGTGCTCCTGTCCGAGCCACTCGCCGTGCCTCTTCCCCGGACATTCTTCTGTCCTTTCCAATCCCCGGCCATCCCCTTAATTGCTTAACATCGCCATCTGCAATTTGATTGTGTGATCGTCAACGCAGAGTACTATATTTGGTTCGTCGTAGTCTGATAACAAGTTGCCGAAGACCGCCGTCCATGACGACCTGAAG
>Ga0115847_100023_pt1 | contig 29842 bp, 33 predicted proteins | sample InSIn5SAF170_FD_83861 | JGI IMG/M metagenome (GOLD analysis project Ga0115847, IMG submission 83861)
GGCGGTGTCTTCGTATGAAGTCCGCTCGATGTCTTCATCGTCCCAGGTGTGCAAATGTAAGCGAAAAGAGTTGTCGGCGTTTGCTTCAGGCCTTCTCATACTAGTCATATCGCTTACTCAGCTAACACGAAGGCCTTTGAAGGTTGCCTCGCCTCATACCAATTCGTAAGACTTTATGGCAGCCAGTTAAAAGTTCTCGGTTGTACGTCTCAACGGCAAGTTAAGTCGTGAAACGGTCCTACTGCTTAAGACCAAGGTCATCATTTTCGTTCGCTGACTTAGCGGAGTAATAAATGTAGATTTTTCAGGAAATTTGTATTTGAATCTGTAGTTGGTTACTAGTCTTACTAATAATATACGAATATTTGATATCTTTAGGTTTAAAAAGCCTAAGTATATCTAAACTGGAGGCGGGGATTGATCTACTATAATTAGAAATATATTCACTACTTTGCCAAGCACACGGTTTTCCTGCCTACTAATGGAGGTCACCAACAAAAAGAGAGTCTCTCAGATACGACAAGATCGACAAAATTGCTATCATGGGACTTTCTTAGTGCACCTTGATGGTTTGGAGCACAAGACCACTGACAGCGATGACAAAACGGTTGAGGAATGTCGCATTCAGCGTCTTCTCGATATATTTGATGGCGAGGAATGTCGCAGCGACGAAAGCGAGAATCGGATTGCCGCGGTGATTGAGCGATCTGTATTCACAGCAGCATTACGGATAGCTGCAAGAGCAACTACAATCAGCTCAGCATGCGCAAGAGAATTTAGCAAGCCAGAACGCACTGCCCACCGGAGAGTTGAAGAACGGTAAGAGAAGGCCTGAAGCAAACGCCGACAACTCTTTTCGCTTACATTTGCACACCTGGGACGATGAAGGCATCGAGCGGACTTCATACGAAGACACCGCCAGCTCACAATTTGCAAATAAAATCAGTGAGCTCTACCGAAGTTCATGTCTTGTGTGTGTGACCCCGCGGGGGAGAGCATACAACATGGCGCAAGCGCGTGATGAGGCTTTCAACAATGGACATCGCGAATTTCATGTTTATGAACAGCGGCGCGGTCGGAGCAAGAAGCGCAAATTAGATCCGAATCTAGATTTTCGTAAAAGCTAAGTATAGATGGTGTCTATACAACTTTGGAGCCGCACGCTATGTTGACCCTCTTCCGATGATGTGCTTCATAGTATCTCCCGGAGGGAGCTGCTGGAGATGACGCCCTTCTTCTGACGCAATTCGCTTGCTGATTACGTAACGGGTTCGCCGGTCATATGCGTGGTGATCAGTCGTTAGCGGGGTGACTGGTTGTCAGAACTGTGATGGTGGGCCTCCCTCTTAGCGGAATGAAACCCAAGATAAAGTGCCAGAGCGCTTACCACAGCTTTCACCCGTGTCACATAAATGGATCCCACGACTGCAAGCCTCCTTCGTCCTCAGGAGTAAGCAATAGCCAAACTGCGCGCTTCCGCCGCCTCCGTGCTAGCAACATTCCATCAGTACGCATTGCCTTGCTGTAGTACCATATTCTTCGGATTTACTCCTTTTCCCCTTGGCTACTAAGCATTTTTCGCGTCGTCGCGTAGGGGCAAATTGCGTAGCGCGTTTGCGCGTCACACGCGCGGTGACCGGCCGTTAGCGGGGTGACTGTGATAGCGAGCCTCTCTCATAGGAGTAGCAAAATTTACTAAATCGAAAGCACTGATTGCATAGTAGTGGACGATTGCGTCATACAAGAAGCTTCGAGAAATGCGAGACGGCTCCAGAGTATAAAGAAACCGTCTATATTTAGCTATCACGATACTCGAGACCCGGATCCAATTTACCAGTTTACATATATATCGTGTCGCGACAACTGCGTCGTTGCTTATAAACATGAAATTCCCGATTCCCGTCATTGAACGCCATGTTGTTTGTCGATAGTTTTCCCGACTTGCCTGCGTTAGCAAAATCTTCGAGCTTTCGATTTTCCGCATTTGCCTGGGTTAACTTTACGTCAAGCTCTCGGCTTCTGTTTTTGCATCGTTAAGATTCACTTACATCGACCAGTATTCGTGCTCTGCGCAGCGATGTTTATGGACTTGTGCATTAGTAGGATTGTTGTACGAGACCCGGTCTTGTAGTAACAATCCTTCTAAATGTTTTCCCTTAAGGATCCTAAATCTCCCTACGCTGCTCTTATACATCTTCTCGCTGATCTATAATACTGCTTAGCCGAAGATTATACTCCATCTCTGTAAGCTGAGAGGGACGAACAACGAAGACTGAGGTTTAGCGAAAGAGGCAGGCTGTCTTGTAGAGGGTAAATAGAATTATTCATTTCACTACACGGAAGTTCGAGTGGCTGACTGGACTCAAAGTAGCTTAGGCAGCTTTAGTCAGCAGTACTGAGGACCCTCTCAAGAGATATACAACCGAGAACTTCTAATTGGCTGCTGTAGAGTCTTGCTGACCTACTATTGATATTCGTCTAAGAATAGTAGTGCTAGAAATAAAATCGCTATGCTATCAATGCTCGTCCGAGAATATTACTACTAAAAATAATGACTCCTATGCTATCTCTGGCATCTTGTATATATATAGAAGGCATTATATTGTAGTATAGCCCTCGAGAAGAAAGAGACAGAACCCGCAGAAATGAAATCTCGTCGCTGATCATCGCATCAACCTCACTATTCCCGGTGAGCTGCCGATATTGCGGGCTTGTGCGGCATGGTCTGGCGACCCTTAATGAACGAACTCCAAGCATGTGAAAGCTACCGCAAGACGGCCTCTTATCCGCAGACAGATTCATATTGCTTGTAGCATGGTATGATTCAGCTTCGCTCATGGAGCGCCGTCAGCAGCTTCATTGGCAAGCTGAAAGCCCTCGATAGCAGTACTGCACTGCTGGCTAATATTGCTAGTGATATACGCAATTGCATCTATCTTTTCACGAAGTTGTCGACCAGGAACATCATTCACGCTGTAAGTAGGGTATCTGCCGTTTGCACATCTGGGCAAATGAGCCTCCAGAACGTCTGTCTGTCACTCCATGCGGCCGAAGAAGCACGGCTAGACGAGGGTGACGCAGATTGTTTCGCGGCATCCTCATGTCTTGTGTGTGTGACCCCGTGGGGGAGAGCATACAACATGGCGCAAGCGCGTGATGAGGTCTTCAACAATGGATATCGCGAATTTCATGTTTATGAACAGCGGCGCGGTCGGAGCAAGAAACGTAAACTGGATCCGGATGTAGATTTTCGTGAATAGCTGAGTGGGGTCTCTACATAGGTAAAAATGGTGCCCCACCGCGAATTGACCTTCCGATGACATGCTTCGTAGAGCTGCTAGTATAACGCCTTCTTACAACGCAGTTGCTTGCTGCTATTGTTGAAGGTATCGGGCGCAGAGGCAGATTGCGTGACAGGTTTTGCCGGTCAGACGCGCGGATGATCGGCCGCCAGCGGGGTGGGTGGTGCGAGCCTTGAAGGAGTGGCTCGAGTTCTGTTTTGTGTCCCTCCGATTCTCGACCATGACCAGGTCGCCCCACGAGTACGATCGCTTCAATGGCATGTGGTTGATAGAGCAATGAAAGCGGTGCAAGCTTCTCGGTGGAACTAGGATAAGAAGTGTCCGTGGCCATGGCAGGAGCTGTGAATAGGCATCGTCAGCGACTGAACCGCTGGAGCCAAATACAAGGCTCCACAATTGGAGCATATTGGCAGGGGCAGAAGACTTCACAACGCGTCACAGCCTCTCAGTGCACTCTGTCTCTTTCCCCGGCTCTTTCAAGAGTCTCTGACCCAGATTTGTCAAAAAATGCCGCTCGTCTGGCAAAGTAAGGACTTCTCTGCTCCAATACCTCAGAGTGCAGGTAGTATGGTGTACCCTCTCTCCCGACCAGGATGCAGATGGTCTCTGAGCGAAAACGACTGCAAATCAGTCAACATCCACTGTCCTTCGGCTCGGCGCCGGAAGAAGTACCTGGCAAAGATCGCCTGCTCCCTCTTCGTCTGAACCATAGGGACTGCTGACCTTACCGGTGCTGAAGGAGTATACCACGCAGCTGATTCATAGTATCCAGTTCGAGGTCTCTTTCGGGGCATGGCTCTGCGATGCAGGATGATGTGAATGGCCCGCCATCATTCGAAAGTGATCTCTGACTTTACGTCGGACCGAGGACTCTCCGACCCCTTCAAATTCGGTGGTATATAATTCAGACCGCCCACCGATCTTCGCGGTCTGCGGTTCACAAAGACAATGAACTTTGTTAAAAATGGATTCTGTTCGCTTGGACCTAGCCGTATACAGTACAATGCTCGATCGTATAGTAAATCACTTCTCTCTTGAGCCTACACTTCGCGGTCATAGATCCGAACGAAATGATCGCAATGCCCTACCCCGCGCCGCCCTAATTACAAATATTCACGAGTGACATTACTTCGACTTTAATGCTAGGCAAAAGACCTGTCTACCGATCAAATTGTCGTGTGCTTAGAGGTGCCAACTCTGGCGAGAAGAACGGCGCAAGGAGCGTAGATATGTTTGGCGCAGGAAGGCTGAAATACTGGTGACGAGGCTGCCAACCGAAGCTAAACTGTACTTTAATGCCTGCTTTCCCTTACTTTAAGGCAACCATATTCCTGACTGCAGTGTATGAAGAGGTACTGAGGCCTCCACATTAATATCACTAAGTAACCAGCAGGACACCATCCATGACCGATGACGATTCCGCAATGTTTCAGACTCACCCTCTCAACGCCAACGGCAAACTACTACGGCGTTTCTACGAACCCCTAATCCTCCTCGGAGTCCTTGATCCCACCCGTGGTGCGCAACGTCCCGACCTTATCACAGACCGTGGGCTGGATGAACCATCAAAGCTCTGGCGCAACTTTCTTGATCAGCTCTCGTGGCTGTGCGATGCAGAAACTGGAGGGGATACAGTCACAGCCGTCGCTGCCCAGAACACCGTTAAATGCACATTGTTCTGGGTAGCAGCCAACTCGACGTCTCGGCACAAAGCTCATCGACAACTCACTTGGTTATTCGAGCAGCTTAATCATCTCTGTACGACTAATCTAATACCTAGTACTCAGCTCGAGGGTGCAATCGTTGCTCAGTGCATTGAATTTAGCTCCCGACGGGTCAAAGCCTACACTGGTTGGCTACTCCAAGCTATCAGGAAAGGCAGGCGTGTCATTCATGGGAACAGCAATCCTGAAGGTGAGTCTTCTCTGGACGGGAATTTCGCAGAGGTGATATCTTGATGAATGAGGATAGACAGAGTCCTCCTGAAAGGACTACACGAATTTGAAAAGCTCGCCGATGATCCCACGCAATTGTGTGCCTTTGCTCACGATGCACGACGACACGATTTCATGCAGATCCTCAGCAGAAGGCACCAAGCGCACTCGTCCCGCGGTGTGTGGTCTGATATTCGCCATTACATTGGCCGGCTCGGATCTTGGATTAAGGCCGTTCGCATTCTGTTTCAATGTGCACTTCGGTTTCCGCAGCGTATTGAGAATGCCCAGGTCAAGGTGATCGATCCCTGTGGACTAGTAGACCAACCCAACAAGGATCATTTAACTGGAATTGACGGAGCGATCCGACGTATGGTACCAGCCCGTCACGAAAGTCTTGCTAAGGATTTGATTCGAGCTCTTGCAGATATCGATTTGTTTGCCAGCATCAACAACCGTTTCTGCGAAAACTACTTAGGTGTTAGGCCCCGCCCTCATGCGGAACTGCTGGTACTGGAACACTTCCATCAGAATAACTTCGAGTTTGTTGGTGACGATCGATACATCGGCTGTAGCAAGCCTTCTTGCTACTGCTGTCATCTCTACATGCAACAACATCCGGGTGGGTTCACGCCGCGGCCTTGTCACGGAAATTTGTGGATTAATTGGGCGCCACCGATTCCACTCCCATCTGTCGATCCGACGCAGACGACTAAGTCACGGCCACAGGAACATCATACATTCAAGATGATTCAAGAAATGATTCCCAGGATCCGTCAAGATCTTCAGGACCAAGTCCTATCCAAGAGGCCAAAGAGGACGAAATTACCGGATTCGACAACGGGAATGTCCAGTGTCATGTTGATGACTACGCAAACGATGGCGGCTCAAGGACATTCCACTCAGAGTCTCATGCCCGCTAGTGCTTTCGACGCGACAAGTGGCCTTTGCACACCTATGGCAGGCAATTTTGAGGAGAAAGGACCAGATGGTGAATCGTGGAGCCAGGATGGAGGGGCCAGCGACTGGCATCCCCATGAGACAATCATAGATGCAGAGCGACGCGGTACCGAGTATGAAAGACGGCGAATATTGGATACTGATATCCCAGTTGACTCTATAGCAGAGATCGAGCAGTTGACGCAAAGCGATACAGAAGATGAAGATGTCCTCCTCTTTAAGGGAAGAAATTCTCTGCGCCTCGAATGAGGCTCAGCTAACGTCGCGAGTTATGAAGGAGGTACTGCAAAAAAGGTAGCACCGCTAAGCTGTATATGCACCTTGCAATTTTCCCACTTAGATAATGTTCCACCGGCTGCTTAATGTCTGCTTTCTCATCACCCCAACCAGGAACGTCGAGCTTTTGGATATACATATAAGATGCTAGAAATAGCAGTAGAGGTCATTTATTTTAGCAGTACTATTCTTGGATGAACAGGACTGTATGAGTAAGACTCTATAACAGCCAATTAAAAGCTCTCGGTTGTACATCTCCCAACGCGAGTAAGTGTCCAGACGGACCTAAATACTCAAGAATAAAGCCATCCAAGTTACGCGTCCAGTCAGCCACTCGAACTTCCGTGTGGTAAAATGAAGAATTCTGTTCACCCTCTACAAGAAAGGTTGCCTCTTTCGCTAAACCAGAAGGGTACCTATTGCAAGACCGGTCTCGTATATCTCCATTATCAATACGGAAGCTCATTGATTAAAGAAGTCACAAGATATCGAGGCAGATCTCACGTTACAACCATTGAATGCAGCGAGGACTCTTAGCAATGCAGAAGCAGAAACCGAAGCCAGATAAGCGCGGAAATCGAAAGCTCGAAGATTTGACTAATGCAGGGTAAGTGAGGAGAACTATCGACAGACAACAATAAGGGAAATTGGGAATTTCATGTTTATGAGCAATGACGCAGTCGTAGTAAGAAGCGTAAAGTGGAAACAACTGGAACGGTGTGGCTGTAGCAAGAAACATCAAGTTAGCTAAATATAAACGGTACATATGTACTCCTCGACGAGACATTGACCCTCCTAATATTCTCGAAGCCCCTTGTATGACGCAATTGTCCACTAATATGCCATCAGTGCGCATCACGAATTGGCTTAGGGATCAGGCATGCAGGCAATACAATTTCGATCAATTAGTTTAGCGCCAACGACTGTGTCATGGAGCCTAATTAACTGGTAAGAACTCTCGTGCCTGACGAGGCTGCGCGAACTCCGTCGGTGCCACGAACAACCGTAGTTTGTCGAGGTTGGTTTTGCCCTTACCACTCGGCGACTTCACGAAAGGTCAGAGCTTTAGATTCACCGTTATACATAAGATCGACCAGAAGTTTACATCGGCATCACTCGTCTCCGAAAAGATGACAGACTTTTTCTACTCCATAAGTGGTTGGCACTAACAAGAAACTCTGATACCAGTTGCTGGGTACAGCGCCTCTTCACACGCTCATAGTGGGGATCGCTATGGATCGCGCAGGATATCAGCCTGCCGGAGAACGCAGAGTTTGTTTATGGAAGTAAATGAATCGGTCGACGTCGATGCAGTGCAGCCATCAATGCATATACGGCTCATTGAATACAAAAGATTCTGCAACGATGCACTATCATTTTACCAAGTATCATCTAGCAATCACCACTAGACTCCTCCATCAGAGACACAACGTTATGCTATCTTCGTGGAGAATATAGAGGTACAACCGGTTCCGCTAGCAGCGCTTCTCCGTGCCATTTTGTGTTGGAAGTATCAATCTTCGTCTTCTTAGACCCCACTACTTCCGAGCCGACAGATCCACGAGATAAGATGTTTGCCTTCTTGAGCCTGGCATCCGATCGAGCGGATTTTGGAGGGAGAGACATCTTTCCGGACTATATCAAGTCCAGCGTGGAGGCCTACACATCGGCAATGGCAGCTCTGCTTTCCAACCTGCGCTCGCCAACGCAGCCTTGTGTCGGTGACTTGCGATAAGATCTACTATGCCCGATCCTATTGGCACGGCCTCTGGCGTTGCGGACTTGGTTTCTTCCACTCTAGACTCCAGTATAGCTTTTTACGACGCAATCCAGAATGTCAAAAGTAACAACAGAAGCGTACGCGAGTTCAGGGAGGCGACATCCTCCCTGTCGCGTGTGTTGAGCTCCTTGCGGGAGTCACCTGCCCGCTCTGAAGTTGATCTGTCAGCACTACAGACACTACTGCACAGATGCACGCGGCTCTGCGAAGAGTGCACAACATTTTTGGAGAGGTGCTCGGCGGATACAGACAACGACAGACCTACTTTACGCGACTTTCTCACTCTCACGTATCACGGTGGAAACGTCGAACAGCTTCGACTATTGCTTGCGGCGTACACGTCGACTATCTTCATCATTATTACTGAAACGAATTTGTGAGTACACTTTAATAAGATGACATGTGGTCCTGATTATGAAGGTGCCAAGTTACCAAAAATGGAGACCTGTTCTCAGATTTCAAGCGAACGATTGATGAAACAACGGCTGACTGGCACGATTTGCTATACGAATACAGCAACCAGTCCAACGAGGTGCCGCAGGAAGGAAACAATACCGCAACGCAACTGCAGGACCATCAAACATGTGAGATCGTGAAGGAAAGAGCAAGCATACAGCAATATCTAGGAATCTGTGCAGGGGCATCGGCACGCATAACAGAAAGAAAGTCGGCGCTAGTTGACTTCGAGGACGCGAGACAATCGGACATGGCTGATGCTGAGGATCGCGTCTCTAACACCGTGCAGATGTTGAGCTCGATTCTTGGTGCTGTATCCTATCTTCCAGACCAGCGCGATCTTGCCCCCTTTACCGAACAGGTTAACGCTCTCCTCACTTTCCTCCAATTAATTGAACCATACCAGGGTATCTGGGATGGGCAAAGTCTGGATCTGCTGAAGCAAACGCACAAGAGCTTGCTCAGAATCAAAGAGGACATGAATAAGGCGTGGCGTTTTCAAGCTCTAGACTGGGCGAACTTTAAGAGCCAAGGCCAATCGATGAATGAGCTGAGGGATTCTTTGAAAATGAAGATATCAGCCTTGATTATAGCCGTAGCTGTCGCTGCGCGGTAAGAATCAAATTTCCACAGGCAGAGATGTGCTAAATGTTTACCACAGAAACCAAGGCGTTACTGTGCTTATTGACGGTACGGAGTTGCTTTCGCAAGAGCTGGTCAACGATGCCACGATAGACACCGAGCAAAGGATGCGATGGATGGAGCAAAGAGTGCAAGAGCTTGAGAAACGTTCCCGCCCATAAGGTCTGCTACATTGCACGGTCTTCAGATGATACATGACTCCGCCTGTACTCTCACTGTTGGGGAGTGCACCGGCCCTGCGGGGAATTTTTTGACAGGGGTCTCCGTCGCAGCATACGCGCGCGTAGAACTAGCGTCTAATTGGCGCTCGCGGCGGCCCATAACCTTCCCCGCCTACGTATTAAATGCAACCACATTCCTTCGGTCTCCAACGTCTTTCCTGCGTTCGCTATCTCCTACCTCCCACCACAGGGACACATCCGATGGCGGAACCCATAAGCCTAGCTTCTGGACTGCTGGCTTTGGCCACTTTCGCTCTGCAGTCTAGCGTCACGCTCTACAATACGATTCGAAGCTTCAAATCTCATCATACGCGTGTCCGCGATCTTGTAGAGGAGCTGCAGGGATTGAGCGAAGTCCTGAATCCTCTCAGTGAGACAATACGTGCCACTACCGAAATAGACTTCTCTCCTCTCGACCTTCCTCTACTGCGATGTGGGAACGCTTGTAAGGAGTTCGAGCAAGAACTTCTCAAATGCTTATCACGCTCCAGCAACGACCGGACGAGTTTTCGTGACTGGGCAAGGCTGAGGTACATGGGCGACGATATCGACAACTTCAGACGAATTTTGGCGGGGTACAAATTGACCATCACGATTGCACTCGCTGATGCAAACCTGTAAGTGAACCATCTTGTGCGTCCATCAGAAGCCAGTCTTCTCCTCCCTCCTCCCCCTCCACCTTTCTTTTTCTCCGGCGATGCTAATTCGACCAGTCGCCAGTCCTCGGTTACCGTCGAAAGCCTCAGAAGTTACGAAGAGCTGATCGAGACGGCGACTGATGACCTTCAGGCGCGACTTGAGAGTATCGACGAAAAGCTTGAGGTCATACTTGGACAAACTGTGGCAGAGTCCAGCCCTGATCCGACAGAACTCAACCTCATCAAGGAGGAGAGGCTTAGCACGCAAAAATGCCTCCAAATCTGCGCGCAGCTGTCTGAACACATCAGCCAGATTCAGCTCACCGCAAAGCTTAGCGCCAGCGCTCTTGAATTAGGTGACCTAGATGGCGTTCCTGAGAGAGTCACCAACGAGGGCTTGCAAGAATGCAAAAATAGCCTCGCGCTAACAGCTGCGAAGTTGGAAAGGCATATGAAGGACCTAATTGATCGGTTGGTGACGACGTCGCAGACAACGACGACTTCCAAGGACGAGGTCACTGATCTCGCCAGACTGCGAGACGAGTGGGAGACGACCCGTCAGTGCATGGACATTTGCTCTAAGGCAGACAACCACTTGAAGGAGAACGTCAGCGTCATAGATAACTTCGCAACTGGTGACGCTGTCCAGTTTATGGTTTCGACCAATGGGAAAATACTTCATGGCAAGAACCGAGGAACAGGATGGAAAACGAGGCAGGTCGGCGGCTACCTTAGCGATGCCGCGGTAATGCATCTGTCAAGAGATATCTCAGGGATCAGCCATCGAAATGTGGAAAAGGAGGTTGTCCCTACACGAGGTAATGGCCCTAACGCAGCCGCGGAGAATGGTCAGGCTCCAGATTTTGGGGAACGGTGGGGCCGAGGCTTCACACTTGTGTCCAGACCTACCTGGGAAGGAACCAGCACCTCTACGGGGCCGGCGGAGCGCGAATAATATAGCTTATCGATGCGGTAGATCTTGTTTTCATGACATTATTTGAGAACTATGGGAACCGGAGCAAGCCCCTTCTCTTATCTACAGGGCTCATGCCCTAATCTCCAGTGTACAACATTGCTTCATCGTGTCTCAAGAGCTGTCTTCCACACAAAGCATTGCACGAAGTACAATTCAACGAAAAGCAGAGTTTTACGAAAGGACAGCCAAAATGGTAAGCGGGCGTGTTCTCAGCCTTGCTACAGCCTTCCTGCGCTCGTCCGCCCCTTCTTACATTCAAAAGTAGTCTTCACTGTATCTTCCTGAACTTGAGGTAGTCGTTCCGTCCTTGCCACATAATGGATCCGCGCCTGCAAGTCTCACCCTTTTACAGTTCGCTCAATCTATGAACGTCGTACGGGCTTAAACCCCTTGTAACCGGCTCCCGTTGTGATTCAGGCACAAGTTCTGGACGTCTATCTCTAGAGCACGCCGCCCGCTTCATAAACTCTCTTGACGCTTCCAGAATGTACTGCCTCACCTCACGACCCGCCGCCGTCGCACGATCCATATCCTTTACCTGGTGCAACCCGTCGACCTCGATCCAGCTCAAATTCACGCCATGATCCTCCAGACGAGCCTTAAATTTCACCTGTGATGGATACAGGATGTCTAACTTTGCTAATACCATGACCACCGTTGGAAGCTTTTTCATCACATCGTCCGGCATCTTGCGTGGATTACTGTGCCAGTGCAGTCGAAATCTAGGATCTTCATCTCGAAACGCCGCGTCTAGATCGGCTAGTAATCGACGAGGCGTGAGCCCGATGGTGTTCTCATTCTCCCCCCAAGGACCAGCGGCGAGATCAGGATCCGTATCGATCAAGGGAACTACGGCGATTATGCCGTATAATAGTTCATGTTTCTGGCTCATAATCGCCGCGAGAAGGATGGCTAAAGTCGCACCTCTAGCAATAAATTTAATTAGTCTGGTTCTTCGCTATCTCTTCACAGGCCGACTTACGCAGAAGAGCCCGACAAGACAATCCTGGCAGGATCTGTGTTCCATGTTTCCTTCCATTGACCCATACACCGCTGGCGCACATACTCGACTATCGCCGAACAGTCTGTCAAGATCTGTCGAAACCCGTTTACCGGGGCCGAGGGGTAATCGGCAGCGATATGTATTGACCCCGAATCTGCAGCATTCATCAGCACGCACAAGCGCTACGAGTCTGATTTCGCAGACACTTTGCTAAATTTGAGCACCAGCTCTGATCCCTATCGACGTCGTGCTTGCAAATGCCTGTCAGGGTCAACATCGCCATGCTGTTGGGCCAACCTCGTGCTCACCTCCAGGGAAATGCAGAAAAACGACCATTTTTGCAGGTAAGAATTCTGGAAAGTATACCTTGATCCGACTATTACCCACTTGAATGACTTCAGAGGCAACATTTGCAGGCTCCTGCTCACAGGTTTTGATATCGTCCAGGTTCGTCTGTTTCTCGAGGTACTGCCGGAGGTCTCCAGGCATGCGTTGCAGGATGGATTTGGCTATAGTCTTCATGTTGTTAATTATTTGGCCGGATTGAAGATGGGGCCAGACAGCATTGTTTTCGACCGCAGAGATGCTTCTTATATGCTTAAGGGCAAGTCTCGAGGGGTAAGAAGGTGGCAGCTACGACCAAGATTTACATGAAGGCCCTTTCCGGGGCTAAACCCACTAACTCTGATGTACTTGACACACTGGACAGCGGTCATGGCCACAACCGGCACAAATACTATTTTTCCATGCCGTTTCCTTATCACAACTGCAACAATAATATCCAACCCGTTGTCGTTGTTTTCTGTACACTAAGTGCTCGCTTGCCTTCATCCTCCTCGCTAGCCTGGCCTCTGATACTCTTGCAAATATCTCTCTTTCAGCTTGTGCATCCTCCTGTCGCTCCTTCCCACCATCGCCGAGCACCGATTCGCTCCGTCTCTTCCTTACGGCGGGTTGATTAACATCCATCTCTGCTTGTCTTCGGCGGTGCAGACGGATGCGTAATCAATTGAGCTTCCGGCAGTATTGCACGAACAACAGAGGCCGTTCCTGTGACGTGTCAGACCTGATAGACCAAACATAGAAGAAGACTTACTCAACACGAGTGTTTCCAGGCCCAAAGCCGTCCTTGCCTAAGAAAGTGCCTTTCCTTCGAGACTTGTATGCACCGGACTCCGAACACTCATTCGATCCGGAAACTGTTGCCATCATATACACAGACCTCATGTGGCAACTGGCATTCATTTTTGAAGCGAACCGAGTGAACCCACATATCCGCAAGCTTGGTCAGTCTCGCCGAGGCTTTGTGATGAGTCCAATTCAGGGAGTACTCATACCGCATGAATACAGCGTCCATGTTTGGTGTCACATAAGGCTGGCTCAACTTTCCTGCGACAGGGGCTCGAAATGTAGGTGATCGATCCACAGTGCATAGGACGTTCGTGAAGACGTATAGCGTTGGATCCTCTATGCTCCTTTGAGACAATACCATGTATGCGTGGTACAGTTGTACTTGTGGATCATGCAGACGAGGTTCCAATTGGGGATCTTGCCAATGCAGAACCTCCCCTATACACAGGTGCTCCAAGTCGGCCCTCAAATCATCCGTTGTTGGATCTGCATTATGGGTCCGCAGCGTCGTAAGGGCTAGAGGTAGCACAAAAAGCTGTTGGGATGCTGTACCCATGAGTCGTGCCGCGGTGGTTGGATCGGCGATAACCAGGTAGAGCATATGGTCGTCAAGACGGAACACGGTAAACACTGTGTCGACAGAGACCCGACTTTGCCCTTGGAGAGTGCATGCTAGGGGAAGGCCAATAGTCCGTGCGGCGGATAAAGCTATCGCCAGCAATGGTCGAGAGATAATGCAAGCTGAGAACTCTTCCTCAATTTCTGTGGGCGCTGGCGACGTTGGTGATGGAGGTGGAATACGCATCTTAGATGCCCACGATTTCTGGTGTGAAAACGACTCGAGACTTTGTTTCGACCGATGGGCATAATGGAGAGCATATCTGACCAATTATATACAGATAGCTGAACTATCCCTTGCCCCCGGAAACCAATCCGCCTCACGCCGCATATCTGGCTTTAGATCCACTTCGACAACGTCGCAAGGATGTCGCCGCCCATCCCCCCGCCTTAGATGCGGAGCGCGCCTAATATCTGAGCGGTGGAGGCTTTGGCGCTGTCTTTGGAGACGCTAATGCGTGCTAAACGTGGTCGACCACGTTTAGCTTCCCAGGAGCGGCTTGTCGTGAAAGTGGAATATCAGATAGTATTTGTGCTCAACACGCCCAACGCCTTCCGTCCAACCTTCTGGTGCACGCTCTCTAAGAACCCAATGGCAACGAACGATATCAGGCTCCAGAAAGCCAACGAAGTCAACGACAAACTAAACCAATGCTATGTAGAGCTGGAGAGAGATCCCGGATTGAAGGATTTACTGATTTACAACCTGTCTAGGAAAGAGCCAAGCGGACCGCGGTACCTCAACAAATTGGCCGCCTTTGAAGGGCCCGATTCTGAGACCCGATTGCTCCTGGAGCAAAATGAACAAAGATGGACTCATAATCCAGCAACGTTCACGTTATCAGGCTTCGAGGTGTTGCCGAATCGCGGCGATCATCCAGTGGTCTATGTTGCCCGACAATGCCTGTGGCTCGAGCGGCAGGATGCTAAGGCAACGATGCTGCGGCGGGCCTACCGTGTAGTCTTTCATCGACTGCGACAGAGCTACGGCGCCCGTCTCGAAGATCTGGTTCAGCCATTAGCCGACATGCACCATTTCCAGTGCTCTACCGACCAGGTCATAGCTAAGCTGGATCGCCTTTTAGAATCCGGATCACGACTGGAATGCTGGATCGAGGACATATGTACTGGGGCTATCTTTTACATGGGCAGCTCGGTAGCGAATGAAGTGTATGATGATCCACCTTCTTTAAGAGAGGTCTAACTTTCGTCAGGTGGGAGCACAGAATCCCGAAGCGAGGTGAAAATTACGATGCAGCCATGCGCCACCTGGAATCGATCGACTTCAAGTCAAAGGCCGAAAGCTATACAGCGATGGGAGAAGCGATATTGGATCAGATGTTGTGCGAAGCGGAGTGGCATTTTCGGGCAGCGGTCACGCCTCATAACCCGAGTAAGCATGACAGCAGCTCGTCGTCTCATCTTCTCCTAACGGGATTAGATTTCGTCCGAGCACAATGGGCCCAAGGGCTCCCTGTCCACACACCTCCAGCCCTCGCCAACATGGAGGGTACGCTCTTTTACAACCCTTTCGCTTCCACGTCCAATGCGTATGCAATACAGTAACAGTTTTTATCGGTGCTGCTGGCGGGCTCAACCCTCGCGTCCTTAACCAGATGCACGTAGTATCCCGGTTTGACAAGTACCTGATTGACGAGGATCGCTCGATCGGCCGGCAGTATATCTATTGGCATCCCGGGTACAATTGGAATGGTGGTCGGAAGGGTTAGCCGGAGCGCGAACAGCTGAGGCTTGCACTGAAGCCACTGCGCCTACATTGGCCCGACATTAGCAGTGAGTGGCGCGCGGCTGGCCAAGACTTACTGGCCAAAACTGGGATCGAAAGTTGGTCGCAATTCCATCTGCTCGAGTCCGCAAACCAGGGTTATCATTGCATCGCTCAACCCCGGCTTCCGTAAACATCTGCTCATACGAAGATGTCGGAAGCCATTCTGCACATTTTTGGATCGTCTCTCGTGTTTTGTCGTTGAGCGGGACGGGTTCGGAAGTTGCCATCGTGAGGGTCGTCAATAAAGTGGTGCATCGCACCTGCGCGGTCGACATGCGTCTGAAGTGACTTAAGTGGGGTGGCACGTGTTTGGGCATGTCAAATTTTAGAGCGACCACTCCAGGTTTTTTGTGACCTTTATGTAGTGCATATTATCTCTCCGTCGGTGTTACTGTCAGGTCAATGATTGCCATCCACCTAGTTCAGATAGACTAGTAGTCGCGTAAGACACGCTTCATACACCGACTACGACTTCTGATTGACTACAAGCTGTGCCGCCGTCCTCTATTTATTTGCGCGTACGCCCTGCCAGTATGAGTAGGCAACATGCTGCCTTGCCTGTCTCAGCAAGGCATGTAGGCTCTGGCACGCAAGGCACTGAAAACCGTCCGTATGGCTCTAGAAACAAATGATCCACCAGCACCACCAGCACCCTCCCCGCAATGCACAGATTCGGATTCTGAATCCGAATCTATCGCCAACCAAACGGACAATTTGGTAGAGCAAGTTGCTAAGGAGCTGGGCAGAAGGTGTTACAGCTATGTCGACCTGCCGGGCGTCGAACGAAGTCCAATACCTGCGAAGGACTATGCTATCTGCGGCGTTGTTAAAGATGACAGCGGAGACACCCACGTTAGGGTTACACATCCTTCGTCAGGCTCGATACAGGGACGGTCGACCTCGACTTTCGGTTTCTGAACATGCTCTAACAACGTATAGGTGGCATCTTTACACAAGCGAAAAAGCTCTAACAGCCTACGACATTTCGGCCAGCAAGCAAAGAAGTTAAAGATCGCCCAATCCTCTGAAGATTGCAAAACGCCGACGGATAAAAGTTCCGAAATGGACATTCATCGGCATGAACCCACAGGCCAGAAAGCTGAGATTGAAGTTGACAGCGATGAAGACTGGCAGAAAGATGAAGCCTGGTGCGAAAGGGTCATGGAACAAGTCAGACGAGCGGCTGAAATTTAGGGACCTTGAGTGTCCTTATGCCTCCATCGTCAGCTCGGATAGAAAGTAATACACCGGTCCCTCTCTATGTGACTTGCGTCTCGGAATCGTTACTGCATGTTTCGGACGGATCGTTGGCACATGTATATGTAAGGCCTGAAGGGTCTGACCATATTCGTCTTTCATCTATCGGCTGGCACTGCCTTCACATCTATAAGTTGGCACTAGCCCCTCTTCTGGGATGATACAGAAACGTCGTGGACAAACAGAGGATTTCAACATATCTTCAAGTTTCACCAATGGCGAAGACTTCCCATGACATTCCCAATTCTCCGAGTACTCATACCACATGAACAATTGGTCCATATTGGGCGTCATGTATGGCGCTTGAAGAACCCCCGGAACTGCTGTCTCAAAATGCTGCGACTGGCCCAGATGGCATGGAACCTTGACAAAGACGAGCAGTCCAGGGTCGCTTCGAGACATGTGGGATAGCGTCATGTATGTCTGGTAGCGCTGCGTCTGAAGGTCATGCAGGCGACGCTGCAACCTCGGTGCTTGCCAGTACTGAACTTCCTTCATGCAATGTTCCTGCAACTCCCGCTTGAGGTGGGTCAAATCCTCCCCCATTGACGCGGGATCCATAGTCTGTAGCCTCGACATGACGGCAGGCAGACCGAGCGCCTGTTGTGATGTCGTCCCCATCACTCCGCCGGTGGCTGTTGATTCGGCGAAGACGACATACAGCATCTCACTGTCTAGACGGACAATAGCAAACATTGTGTTCATTAGAATCTGAGTCTCTCCTCGGAAAGTACATTCGGCCGGCAGGTGGATGGTAGAAGACTCGGCGAGTCGTAGGCCCAACGTCCTCGCTTGTCGAAGCAGAATAGGAATGTGCGTGGAAGATTCTTCTTGTGTGTCATGAGGGGGTGGTGCTTGTCGCAGTGGGCCGTGCATTGTGTATGAAGAGTGTTGATGGTGGGGGATTCGGTCAAAAGAATGGCTTTCATCGGTCAGTAAGAGGATGATAAGTTTAAGTACCCTTTCTCAGCTGGCAACCAGTGGCCGGGGTCTCCTTTAGGAACATAGTACGATTGTAGTTGGTCAGCCACCACTTGCCACTAGACGGCCGCCGGCATGCTCGACCACGGGGTTAGGCTTCCACCATGTAAGAGATAGTCACTATCAGATCCCAGGCCGGAAGTTGCCACATAACAACCTCTCCTGCAAGCTAGGAGAAACCGTATCTTTATGTCCTGGCCTGCCGTCCTTCTCTGGTGTCGATCGTTTGCGGGCCAGCGTGTCTTTGAAGGCTCTCTTAGATGGCACGCGGTGCCTACCACAATACTCGTCGCATGCAGACGTTCAGTAGGATCCTCGTGTTTGCGATATCAAGCAGAGAAAGAAGAAAAGACGGTATTGAGACTTAACTGCCTTTTCGAAAGTTGAGTATCGTATGCTCATTATTGACCTGGAAAGCCTTTCGATTGGTTCAACAGCGACGCGCTCTATACTGCACAGTACTGCGCATTCATGCATTGCGTTATGCGCACTTGGGCAACGCTGCTCCGTGATCTCTGGTTTGACGGGCCTCGAGCTCCTCGGATGACGGTCGTATTTGCGAAGAGTGTCTTCTCCTTATATCTAAGCTGGCAACCTCGGTGTCACCGCTGCCTGCTCCAAGTTCATATTTACCTTTGCCTATGAAATTGATCATCTCCAATGCCGCCCAATTTCCTGCTTTGACATTGGCGAGAACGATTGCGTAATTCTTCCGTTGTGCCCTTAAGTGATACAGTTCCCTGCGCTCGACCTTTAAATTCTCGCGTTCCTTTCTCAGCCGATTGAGTTCTTCCATGAGACTATTCCACTCCTGTCGAGGGATGGTAATGTGTAGACCTGAGTTGAGCATGGAAGTCATCGTTAGGCGTTCGTATTTTGGCGAAGGACCTTCCGCTAAGGCTTGGGATGGCCTTTTTGGCCCTTGTTGATAGCAACACAATTCTGGATGTTGTCTCTTCACGCACCTGTCGCAGGGTGCGCCACGGTCGCACTTGACCTTGCGCCGATGACAAGGATAGCAACTGCTCAACTCTCGCATCTTGCGGCAGTCTCTGAGAATTGCGTCGACCTGGTCTCGATCCATGCCCACACCAATGTTATGAATTCGTATACACATGCATAAGTCTACTCACGCTGTGCAAGTAGGAATGTGGAAGAAAGGAAAGAGCAGAGAGGTATGCACTCTCGCCCATAAGGAATGTTAAGGTCGTGTCATCACTATGCGATGCCTTTTTATCTGTTACTGAGTCTGCTCAGTGCACTCCTGCAGAAAGACATTGCATTTTCGGAACGACCTTTAGCCACTGACCTAGAATCGTCGCAGTGACAACTGGAAGATCCTGATACCTGGATCTATTCAAGGTTTTGATTTGCTTTTGCATTTGCAACTATTGTGGTAGTCAGGAGCTTACATCGTACACCATCGTGTTGGTGAGCGACTAATGCAGTACTTATGCAAATGACAGGGTTTCACTTTACGGATAGCAGAAAGCGCTTTGCGAGCAGCGCCAATCACCTTTCGAAAATAAAGGTTCCTGCTCCAAACTCCTTTGGTCCGAGAGCCACAAGCATCGCAGCGCATGAAGCTGCTGCCAGGTCCCCCATTGCCGTCCTGGCCAATGATGCCAGTCGTTCTAGCATTGTCTTGTGATCTAATCGTTCTAGCTCCTTGGCAAGTTTCACTTAGGGACAAGTTTGCGCTGAAAACGTCACACTTAAGTTCCTGGAGCAAATCAACGTTGGCGTACCACGGCGGAAATCGGTGCTCCTGGCACCCGCCAGATCTAGGGACTAGTGCAGATTACGCCAGATCGCGGCACATGTAATGTACGTGACTATGTTTGACGATACATGCAGATGACATAGCCTGTCTCCAGCTACCACCAATAACAGGTCACCTTGGTGTTCCAGCCAGTTTTGTTGTGTGGCCGGCGTTCAGCCACTGTGCAGCCTGCCTGTCAGGAAGTTCATATGTTAATTTGGATCAGAACCAACTCGTGGTGGCTGAGCGAGACATCTGGCTTCGTGGGTGCAGGAGACCACGGATTGCCGTGGGGAGACCACAATGGTGAAGAGTGGCGAGAAGTACTAGCGCTTCAATATAAAACTTCGGCTACCATCAAAACGCGCCCGACTCAGAAAACGCTAAGGCAATAGTGCTCAGTACCACAGGTAATAGTGGTGGTTATTGACAGCACACATAACCGGCCCAAGGGATGCGGCAAACCACCGTTAATCGTGGCACCGACATAGCCGCAAGGTCTCGCTAGTAACAATGCCCAACGCCATTGGATACCCTGTTTTGTTTAAAGGACTTGCCATATCTGGCAATTCGTGACCAATTTCATTGCCCGAGGGCCTACGCGGTCGCAAGATTATGGATACTCATACACCAATGCCCGCGTTACTCTGCATCTTGGTCGTCGAGCGGCGAGGCTGAAACCAACCTCGACAAGCCACGATTTTTTCGTTAGACGGGTGAGTTCTTATCAGTTTCAAACGACATAGCTCGCTTGTAGCATCGAGGTACAGGAGATCATAGTATAGGACCGTATAGCTACTAGAGTAAAGAGAACCAAAATACCGAACGTTATTAAAGCGACGACTGATAGAGGATGACCAGACGAGAGACTAGATTGGCGATAATGCTTCTATGTGTATATACGTTAGGTTGTGTAAAATTGCGAGACTAGTAACAACCACCTCTATCGCCTCTGTGTAGACGTCTTCTGCGGCCGTTGTCCACGAGCGGCTGAGCCAGGTCATGAGTGACGACGTGAGTAGGTTGGCTGTCTAGCGAGGAAGAGTGGATGTAGTTTGAAAAGAGGTCTCGTTCCTCAGAGAGAAAATCAACGAGCGTAGGGTCCCGGGATCCAAAATGGTGTAGGACTGGCCGGATCTCGGACGTAGAATTCGCCGCCGTGAGATCAATGAGAGACGGCAACGTCGCCTCATCTTCGTCCCCGTGGGATAGCTGTGATGGGGCAATTGTGGAGGAACATCACCAAACCTTTTTGGGAGAGTTAGCAGTACGATAAGTCGATATCTCCTCAGCTGCTCTGTAGAGGCAACATCAATAGCCACGGATCTGCCGCCTGTTTGAAGGCTCCCTCCGTTGCCTCTTCACTGTAGCTTTCTTTGGCGTGTGCTTCGGTTGTGGCTTTGGCTTTGGCTTTGGCTTTGTGGGCGATTTTCTTGTCGACTCTGGCATACGCAGCTTTATCTTCGTCTTGGGCGGTCCAACTCGCAGGCGGATATGCAGCTTATCTGGCTCAGATTGGAGCTGTGGAGACCGACAAATGTGATTGCCAACGTGCGCCACCAGAGACAGTGCGGCATTTTCTGTTTGAATGTCCTCAGTGGGCGAATCATCGCCACTTATTGCAAGACGTCGCAGACTCCCGTTGGGGAGACCTCTCCTACTACCTCGGAGGACGATCGACACAACGACGGTCCTCCGGAGAACCTCTCGATGGACCGGCCAAGCCCCGGAAGCCGGACCTTACTGTCGTCCGGCGAACGATCGATTTCGCTATCGCCACAGGGCGACTGACATAGACACGACACCCTTCTCCCCACGACAAAATCCTTCTGACCACCATCGTTGACCGGCCGATAGATTGAAGGTTGACAGTCGGGAAATGGCTCTCGAGTAGAATGGGCGGGGAACACGGAAGAGGAGGAAAAACCTGGGAAAGAGGAGGAGAAGCTTTACAAAACCAAGAATGTTGGTAAAGAAGGTCGGTAGCCAGTGCGTTGGGCTCGGGATGAAGCTCCGTGGGCGCAGTTTCGCTAAACCTGCCGTAGTTACAAGTGCGTAGTCAAGCCTAAGGGCCAAATCTTCGCACCCCGGGGCGTAAGAACCAATCAATCAATCAATCAAACAGCATCAAGAACGACAATGCATCATGGACATCGATGTCGTCGACAACCTCAAAGGGGAGTATATATTGGGGTTAGACTGGTTGGACCAGACAGGGTTCCTAGTAGACCCTATGAGGAGGTAATTGGTTGAACGACCAAACTTTGAATTCAGACAATGTGCCATGACAGTCTAGGCAAGACCGGTCCACCAGCCAACGCTCACAGAGAAGCAGGTGAACCATATGACCAATCAAAAGACTGGAAAGAGGAGATGAGGAATGCGTTAGAAGAGCCAGAAATACCCTATGAATACCAGGATTACAAGGACCTCTTCAAGGATGACAAGACCCGAAACGCATTACCCAAACACCAGCCGTTGGACCATGAGATACCACTCGCTGAAGGAAAAAACCCTACCAAAGAATGTACCTATCCGCTCTCGCGAGCACAAGAGATAGAATTACGAAAGTACATTGATGAGAATATGAAGAAGGGGTTTATTCAACCATCGAAGTCACCGGTTGGATACCCAATCCTCTTTGTACCAAAGAAAGACGGATCTCTCCGACTATGCGTCGACTACAGAAAACTCAACGAGATCACCGTCAAAAACAGCTACCCCTTACCATTGATATCAAAATTGCAAGACCGACTTCAAGGAGCTAAATGGTTCACAGCCTTGGACCTTCGCGGAGCTTATTACCTCTTACGCATGAAGGAAGGAGAAGAATGAAAGACCGCTTTCAGCACTCGCTACGGACTCTATGAGTACAAGGTAATGCCGTTCGGCCTCACCAACGCTCCTGCGTCATGTCAAACACTCATCAATGAAGCGCTGCACGAAGGACTCGACATCTTCGTGATAGCCTACTTGGACGATATCCTCGTATTCTCCAAGAACAAGGTCAATACTCTGCGGCCACAAGTGGTTCAATTTCGGGTACTGCGTCTGGAAATGATGGAGGTTGCTCGCGTATTAATATTGTCTCATTATGCTCGGCGCTCTGTGGTGCCGCACAAGCTCGCAATATCGGCAGCTCACTTGGAACAATGAGGCCGATGCCCGTCAGCGAGGAGGTTTCATTTCTGCGAGCTCTGTCTCTTTCTTCTCAAGGTCTATGCTACGACGTTTACGATGCACATATAAGATGGTAGATATAGCATAGATGTCATTATTTTTAGCAGCACTATTCTAGGACGAGCATCTATAGCATAGAGATCGTTTGTTTTAGCAGTATTATTCTTAGAAGAGCATGGAGCAGGCCTGTATTAGTAAGACCGTGAAACAGCCAATTAAAAGTGCTCGGTTGTACACCACCTGGGACGATTTAAGTCCAAAGCTGTCTAAGTTACTTTCGAGTCCAGTCAGCCACTCGAACTTCCGTGTGGTGAAACGAATAAATCTGTTCGCCCTTTACAAGACAGACTGCTTTTTTCGTTAAACCTCAGTCTATGTTGTTCGTCTCTTTCAGCTTACAGAGATAGAGCATAATCTTCGGCCAAGCGGCATTTTGGATCCCGCGTGAAGATATATAAAAGCAATACAGGGACAATTAGAGGCTTAAGGGACAATGTAGAAGGGTTACTACTGTAAGACAGGGTCTCGTACAACACTATGATCAGTCCGGAAGCTTATTAATCAAAGAAGTCACAAGATATTGCAACAGGTCCCACGTCACAACAGTTGGATGCAGCGGATGATAAATATCACTGCGCAGTGCATGACTACCAGTGATGTAAGTGACTACAATGCAAAAGCAGAAACCGAGAGCTCGACGGTTTAAAATGACCCAGGCGCTGGCTAGATTGCTGTTATTCCTACAGAATGGACCGATACCAACAAGACATACCTCGTCTAGGTGGAGCTCAACAGCACTTGGAGAGCACTGCAGCAACATTAAAATAACGGAGAGAGTCTAGCAGTGACGAAAAGGTGAGAAATGAAGAAAGGCGCAGATCGCTGCTAAAACGCATCGTGGGTAATGCCCGAGCAAAATTGCCGGTTGATAGGCCATGTCCGTCGCGCTAATCTCGCAAATATAACCATGGCTGGACAACGACAGAGACGAGTTCACTCCGCGATAAAGTGTTTCCGATCAGCCAGGTAAACTATGAGAGTCTTCTGGCAAATCGTCGCCAGCGCCCTCGCTTCGATGGACTCCCTAGCGCTCAGCCTATACGAAGACCTTGAACGCCTTTGATGCCTAATACCGCCGCACAATCGCCTGCGCAAGCATATTTCCGAGCACCAGGAGCACCAGCAGCGCCACCATGTCTAAACATGCTTAGTCCTTCGCCTCTTTCGACTTCTTCGCCTTCTTCAATCCGGCCGTTGCCTGCCCCTTCTTGCCCGACCCTCGCTCGCGCCGTCGAAAATGACACACCGTATCTATCACCCGCTGCTGCACCTGCCATCTTCCAACGAGGCTGCGATCTCTCCGGCCGTTCCGGCTAGACAGCTCAGTCACTTGAGCGAGCGTTGAAGTCTCCTCTGCATTCGATGAGCTCTCCCGCTCTGCCGGCTTGTCAACCCCCCTGAGAGCCCGGTGGGCCTGGATGGCCTCGGACATGGCCCCCTTCTCGTATTGGCCTAGCGCTTGAAACCCGTTTCTCCCCACGTGAACGTTGTCCGCCACAAGTCCATGGCCCGTGGCCGATTGGATGCCCTGAAAAGCAGACGGGCCGGCACTCACGTTGTAAAATACCACCCCATGTTCCGCAACTACTCGGGAGAATTCTTGATAGACGCTGATGTGCTCGCGAAGGCTGTCACGCTCTTCCTCTAGTTCAAGGCGCTGTCGCCTTCGCTGCGAACTACATCCCCCTAGCCGGGTCGCCATTGGCGGGCCGCTGCTCTCGAGGTGACTTGCCACCGTGTCCAGTCGATCATGCCATCCTTGAAGCACAGGCTTCGAAATCATTGGCTCCGTAGAACTTTCGCCGGATATTGTTGTACCGTCATTTGCATTGGACAGCAATTGAATCCGCTCATACATCTCCTGCTGCGCCTGACGGCAAATGTTGATGCACTCTAATGTGCACGCGCGGTCCTCGAGCATCCGTAGCTGATCCCCAGCGCTGCTCACGGGGCTCTCGGACCCGGAGCCTGCCACCTCTGCAAGCCGTTGGTCAATCTCCTGTAGACGCTGCTCCAATCGAGGCATGAAAGTAGTGATGGCCTCTTCATTCTCCCGTAGGTACACGAGACTGACTTCCTGTTTCCGCCTACCACGCCGTGTAAGCCCGTATGCTTTCAACTCGGGATATGCACTTACGCAGTGATCATGGCCACTGCCACGCTAACGGAGTAGGATAGCTCGTACGCTTCTGCGAACATTGCGAACATTTCATTCGGGTCCATGATGGCGAGGTACAGTGAGTGAGTGAGTGAGTGAGTGATGTCATTTACCCTGACCCCTCGCGATTAGCGATATGCAGGCTACCACTACTGAAGCTATCTATCTGTCCTGCTATCTATATGCTGTGACCATCCTGCATGCACGATCTTGGTGCCTCGTTAAGGCCTGTGTTGTCTCTAAGACTCCGCTGCCGGCGCCCGTGAGCTAAATCGTTGCGATGTTTCTGCAAATTCCAACACTGCTTGAAGTACATTCCGCTGACGACCTGACTTGTTGACTTGACCTTGCCCGTTACGTCCTCCGAGCAGAGTTGCGATTCTGCTAAACGCATCACCTACCTGGTCTCGTAGCTTCTTCCTGCGAGGTACTATAATAAAAAAAGTAATATATTAATAAAACTTTATAGACTTACTAAGAAAAAAATTTATGATTCCAAAACTATAGATTCGTCTCGTGACAGGGTGCGTCTCGGGACGCAGGGACGGACGGTACACTCTCCTATGAAATGTCGTCCCACTTTATAAGCTCAGCCTTGTGTGCTATCGCTTTTGAACAAAGTTTTATCTCACAATACTGTACTTCTAACTATGGTACCGCCAGTACCTCCCAACTACATAAATCCATTAACGAATACGCATAATGGCGGAACCTTCCGAACCAGAACGCCTCTGTGAAAGGTGTAATCATATAAACCTAGAGGATCTCAAAGGAGCAGACGGCTACGTACATCAACCATCATTTAAGGCCCTTGCGGACAGCGCAAGTGGTTGTATGCTATGCAAATCGATTGCAGAGGCTTGTGTTCATTATTTGCATAAGAGAAGGATGAACATTAATGTAGCAACTAGCAATTTAGGCCCCGTTCGGTTGTTTGCAACAGGCCGAAAGGACAATTTTTCGGGAATGGAACTTCGAACCTTCGCAGTACTTCAAGAGAGGCAGCTGTCCCAAAATGTAATCGTGACTGTAGGTGAACTTCCACAGAAGCTGTTTGTGGGCCCATCTTGGTCAATTCTGCTTGAAATGTATACATTGAAAGGTAGGTCGCTGCAGCGACGATTGTTAGCATCTATTCACTTCATTTAGATTCTTCTGCCGAGGAAGCTGGAATCCTTAGACTAAGAGAGGTTGAAAGTTATGCTGCATGCGAAGCCAACTTTTCAAGACTAAGGAGATGGCTCGAACTATGTAAACGCAAACACGAGATGTGTTCTCTAGAACGTATTAAACAACTTGTTGGTACATCATATATGCCGAAGCGACTCATTGATCTCGGAGCTTCGGATGCCTCATCAAGCAAACCCAAGATCATTCACACTCGAGGACGCCAAGAACAGTACGTTGCCCTAAGCTACTGCTGGGGGTCAGGGCAGCATTTCCGCACTGAAAAGGAGAACTTCAGTGACATGCAGAAGTCTATTCATGTGGAGAAACTTCCACAGACCATCCGAGACGCTTTCTTCGTTGCTCAAAAGTTGGATATACGGTACATCTGGATTGATGCGTTGTGCATTATCCAGGACAACGACGATGACTGGAATAGCGAAGCCAAGCGAATGGGTGCAATCTACGCAAATTCATATTTTACTATTGCAGCAACCGCCGCCAAAGACTCTGGGGAGGGTTTTCTATGGCCTCGAAGGCTCAGCAGAGTTTCGGTGCCATTTCGGCGTTCCGCAACCTCCGAGAGTGAAGGCACCGTATACTTTAGACAACTCTCCGATTCCCTTCGGGATCATCAAGAGTATGTTCTTGATAGCCCGCTACAGAAAAGAGCCTGGGTGCTACAAGAAATGCTTCTATCGCGTCGCATAGTGCACTTCTCGAGCAAGCAAATATACTGGGAATGTCGCGGTACGTTTGGTTCAGAGGACGACACGACAAGTGATGTCGATTACACGGAACACGCACGCAAATTTCTAAACGTTTTATCGGCGCTCCAAGTCGGAGTAAGTTTAGAGCATCATGCCATGATATTCTTCCCGATATGGGCCGAAATCCTGTCGCGGTACTCAACACTTTCCATAAGTCGACGTAGTGACAAGCTTCCTGCACTATCAGGTCTCGCTTCACTAGTAGAACGTATTGTTAGATGCCGGTATTTGTATGGTATCTGGAATTTCAACCTCCCATACGGTCTCTTCTGGCAACCTGTAAGCCGCCCAATACATCGAGCTGATGAATGGAGAGCGCCGTCGTGGTCATGGGCCGCTTGGGACGGTGAGATCACGTTCGAGAACTATTTCCCAGTTGAAGATTCGAGAATTCGCTTCAACGATATATCTGAGGGCAGCCAACTACGAGGAGCGTTGAAATTGGAGGGTCAGATCGGTCCATGCTATGTCTCACTTGATCTACAGCCGCAGCCCAAACCATGTCGAAGTGATCGCAAGCTCAAGGAGATACCCATCACACCACTTGAATATGCATTTACAGAAGATAAATCAAAGCTTCTTGAGTATCAAGCATCCATCGGAGCTAGCCCCTACGATCTCTACGGCGAAGCACCAGGTATCTCATTACTTCGTATAACAGAAGGCAGATTGATGAGCGCGCAGGGTCCTGGCGAGCGCAATGTGTGCCGTTTTGACGGAGAAAGAGGGACTGAAACAGACTTCTTCTACCTTAGGCTCTCATGCACTTCTGGGATGGAATCCCATCATTGTCGTGGATTGCTTCTACGCTGCGCGACCGGAGCCACCGGCGTATACGAACGTGTAGGTGTTGGATGGTCAACGGATACATGGTGGCATACCGCTCCCGAATCTATGGTTACGCTTGTCTGACCGTGGCGAGACCCCGAAAGTAAAGCTTCACGTTTGAAGCCCTTCGTTTAATTTGTTTCTTGCATATATAATGAACCGTAGCGACCACGAGAGACCCACCAAAATTGCTTTGTAAGGGCGTTGACCACGGATTGTCGTGGGCAAAGTTATCTCTTTGTGCACACATGTCAAAGCCATCTCCTAAAATCTTGTCGCACATGATGTTGTTGGGGTAGAAAATATTGACAGGAGTGGTATGTCGCGTGCTCGGTTCAGGAAACGCTGAGTACCACAGGTAATAGTGGTGGTTATTGACAGCACACATAATCGGCCCAAGGGATGCGGCAAACCCCCCGTTGATCGTGGCACCGACATAGCCGCAAGATTTCGCTAGTAAAATTTCCCAGCGCCATTGGATCTTCTAACTATCCTGTTTTGATTAAGACTTGCCGTATCTGGCAATTCGTGACCAATTTCATCGCCCGAGAGCTACTTGTCGCAAGATTATGGATACTCATACACCAATGCCGCGTTGCTCTGCATCTTGGTCGTCGAGCGGCGAGGCTGAAACCAACCTCGACGAACCACAGTTTTTTCGTTAAACGGGTGAGCTCTTCTCGGTTTTAAACGGCATAGCTCACTTGTAGTATCGAGGGTACAAGAGATCATAGTATGGGACCGTACAGCTACTGGACCAAAAGGAACCAAAATACCTGACGGTATGAAAGCGACGCCTGATAGAGGACGACCAGACGCGAGACTGGATTGTCGATAATGCTTCTATGTGTATATACGTTACGCTGCGTAAAATTGCGAGACTAGTAACAACCACCTCTATCGCCTCTGTGTAGACATCTTCTGCGGCCGTTGCTTGTTCCCATTAGGCGTCTTCCGCGGAGGCGGTCGCTGCTTTGACTCTTTTCTTTTCGCCGAAGAAACACACAACTTTATTGTCGTCTTAGGCGGCTCAACTCGCAGACGAATCCGTAGCTTTTGGCGAGTCTCCACGGGAGGATCCGGAGGATTGTTCGGTCCGGAGTCGTGGAGTGACAGACCAGTCTCGCTGGAGCTGGTGTTGGAGAGTGACGTTAAATCGTCTATATCGACGATGGACTGGTGGTCTTCATCAGCTGCCACTATGGTAGGTATATCATCGTCCGGTGACGGAGATCGAATGAATTGCGAGAAGATCTTATCGTCGACGACGGTGCTTTCATGAGACTCAAATCGAAGGGAGGACGGCGGGTCTGACTCGAGACAATTGTCTACCCGGTAGTCCTCCTCTGTCCGTAGAGGCGGTGTCGCTTCGGGTGCGTATGTAGAAGAATCTGACCATGTATGGTCAATAGAAGACGTAGGGTATAATTTGCCGGTATCAACGTTCGATAACAGCCAAGGCGTAACCGTCGATGAACAGTCTCTGACCTTCTTCGGAGGATTGGTAGGTGAAAACTGTTCGGGCGATGGCCAGGAGAGTTCGGCGCTGTCCTCGGGAGCCTTTCTCTTACTGGGAGGCACCTGCTCTTCCTCCGAATGTGGTGTGGTGGTACCTAGATTTTTCGCGGTTTTAGGCACTGTACGGCTTAGTCCGTGCTCATCGATAAAGTGAAAACGCAGGTCCAGGCCGTCACTGAGAGACGCATCGCACAGGGGGTGGGGGCACGTTCTCGGCCATTCGCATCGTTGGAGGTGTTTCTGGTCTACATGTTGCCAAAGCGTGTAGTCGCGACACCACGACTCAAGACGTCGGCTTGCCGAGTTAGGCGTATTTCCCGTATTCTCCAGGCAAAATGGACAATACGCTGGGCGCACGAGCGTGTGGCAGTAGGTAATCGTTCCACACCGCTTCGAGCCTAAAGCGTCAATATGTGTTTGACAATGCTCTTCCCA
>Ga0115847_100024_pt1 | contig 29742 bp, 26 predicted proteins | sample InSIn5SAF170_FD_83861 | JGI IMG/M metagenome (GOLD analysis project Ga0115847, IMG submission 83861)
GGGAATCGCTGGCTTCATTATTCAGGAGGCCATATTGGAGTAGAATGTGGGTGATCCAGGAGCTCTACCATGCTGATAGTACCGGCGAAGGAGATTTGGATAGATGCGTTGTTGGGTGTGCAGATGAATGGCTACCACGGCGTGATTTTGTCAATGCGTGGAGGCTTTTGGTCGCTGCTTCAGACTCCAGGGACCACTATATCATTAATGATATGAAAGCATATCAGGGTGATGCCATGGGTTTGTTGGAGCCAATACGGACGCTCCAACGTCATGTAGAACTCTGGGCAGGTGTTATGTCCACGCGCTCGACATAGCCCGGGAATTCCACGAAAGCGGGCACAAGCCTACCAACTTCGCAAAATTACTGAAAGCGACCAGAAATTTCGAGGCCACTGATCTCAGGGACAAAGTATACGCGCTGTTAGGCATGGCTTCTGAGGAGTTTGCAGACTTTCCAGTTGATTATTCGCTACCGAGAGACGAGGCTTTGAAGGTCTTTGTGAAATATGTGATTGAAAAGCACGGTGATCTTGCCATCCTTGAAGGCAACCGCGCCAAGGTTGTAGATTTTCGTCCAAGCTGGGTGCTAGATTTCTATCCTTTACCGCACCCAGGCCGGGCGTGGTCCGACAACGCCCACCTATTCAAAGCTTCAAATGGACTTCCAGCGCAGATGAAGCCTAATTCGGGTACTGACAACATCCTTCACCTGAAAGGAGTACAAATTGGAGTCATTTGTACCTCTATTGGACCGTTTGGCTGGGCAATATTTAAGGTCGAACCGAAAGACCGACTCGCATTTGAGCAGCGTTTGCTCACTGAGCAGAAAAGGCTTCAAGATTTGCCAGGATCTTTGGATGATGCTCAAAAGGAAAGTCTGTGGCGTACACTGGTTCTGGATCAAGATTCGTCAATTGTTCGAAGACCACAGTATCCCGCGCCGGTACTATCAGCATGGTAGAGCTCCTGGATCACCCACATTCTACTCCAATATGGCCTCCTGAATAATGAAGCCAGCGATTCCCAGGGCAAATCTGATACTTCAATTCCGGCATCCCTAAAAACTTGAGGTGTAAGTTTTGCACCGGCCATTGACGAGTGTGATACCGTTAAGTATGAGAGTCGTGTTAGAGTTCTTATTAGTTGATAGGCCGGTTTTGCATGTTGGTCCTCTTGCCCAAGCCAGGCTAGAACTTTGTATGCCCTTTGATAGATCTTCCCCATGATACTTATTTGTGAGCTCTTCTCCGCCAAGTTGAATTGATTGATGCACAAGGCATCTACCCATAGAACGACCTCGTCCTGTTCGTCCCTAATGTGGCGCAGAGCGACTTCAAGATTCCTCGTGATGGCCACCACTTTATCGTCCACAAAGATGTGCCTTATGTTGAGTACATCTCGCAATTGCTCGAGCTGAGCTCCCCATACATAGGAGAGAGCTTGATATCGAGCTTGTTCATCGTCAATGCTGGCATGGCTGAGCCGACACTCTATTCTCTTCCCCCTTTTGGCTGGTAAAATGTGTAGGAGCCGAATTTCATTCAACTTAGGATCTAGGTCGCGGTATGTTGGAGATCTCTTGATTTGCTGGGCTTCCTGGATCCGGTCCAGCTGTGTGCTGAGCCATCGTAACGCGCACATTCTTAGCTGCACTTGCACAAGAGACTGGATTTGATAATAGACAGGGTTTCGTCAGTTATAAGTTACTACAAGAGTGAGGAATCCTTGGATTCTTACTGATCTGGTACGGAGTGCTTCGTTCAGTGAATGGAGGTCGCAGGAGAGTAGCTAAAGCGGGGTTAAGCGGAACCAAAATCACGACGAAGTGTTCAACTGAAGAACAACCTACGTGATTTGTGCGCGGTGAAAAGAGCACTTGTCGATATATAAATTGCAAGCACTGCCAATGGACGTAAGACGATCTAAACGCTTGTGCCTACTCATGTATCCTCCAAAGGTCATCACGGTAGTGCCTGCATCACTAGCCTATGTGCAGGTATGCCAATAAAGAGCGAACGAGAAAAGGATGATGAATGAGATGTGGACGCCATTGGAGATGCCTTGAATGCCAAGCTTTCTGAAAATCAATCTGATCATGACTTACAGCAGTTGCATCGCCTTCGTTATGAGCTGAAGATTTCAATGCATCAAGACCGATGTTTTTTTTTTTACCCAACTCCGCTAAGAATAAGTTAAGTATTCTAGCCAGGTATCGTTTAGCAGGCCTGGTCGACCCACAAGGGACTGATCATCAGCTGTCGTACATTCCTCATCACCCATGAACTCATGCTTCACTGACTAATACCTATCACCATACCCGCTTTGTCCATAACCGCCGCCACTCTGGCCATACCCAGAGTTACCATAACCACCCGACTCATCATCATCACGCCTACGTCTGCCATATCCACCTTCATCGTCATCATCGCGGCGTCTCGAGCCATAGCCACCTTCATCTTCGTCACGTCGTCCTGAACCATAGCCGCCACGATTGTCGTTGTCATCATCCCGACGTGATCCATACTCTTGCTGTCGTCCATACCCACCAGAGTCGCCGCCATAACCCGAGGATTCCTGCTGACGTCCGTAGCCTGATGATCCGTACTCCTGTCGTCCGCCGCCGGAGTAGCTGGACTCTTGGCCATAGCCAGAAGAGCCATGCTCAGAGCGTCCACCACCATATCCGCTACTCTGTTGGGAGTACTCAGACCTGCCCCCGTATTGCTGGCGATCGTCTCTCTCCTTGCTGCGTTCACGACTACGGTTGCGTCGACGGTTGTCATCATCATCGTCTCGGCGACTGCGATATTCGTTAGATTTGCGCTTGTATTGTTTCTTCTTCTTGTCATCGTCCGAGTCATCATCGTCATCAGAATCATCCTTCCTTCGAGAACCCCCATATTGGGCGTGCTCCTGCTCCTTGCGACGTTTCTTCTCCTCTTTCTCACGTCTTTTGCGTTCTTTTTTGGCACGTTTTTCGGGATCGTCCTCAGAATCCTCGTCTTCCGAGTCTTTCTTGCTCTTCTTGTAGTGTCTCCAGGCGAATCAGTCGAAGTACAAAGTAGACGGTGATACAGAAACATTGCTAGAATGGGAACACGGGTGGACGCCATAGAAAATCAAATAGACTTACTTTTCTGAAGAGAAGTGCTGACTGGTGCCTCCGTAAGAACCAGGCATGGTGTCTGTGCGCGACTCTTGGCCATATCCGCTGCTATACTGGCTCTGGCTCTGACTGCTGTACTCACTGCGGCGCTCTTCGGTGCGTGAGAAGCCGCCGCCGTAGCTTGAAGTTTCCTCGTGACGCGAGTACTGCTCAGATCGACCTCCGCTTGGATGATCAGTGCGGGAGTACGAGGCTTGACCATATCCTCCGCCATCCTGTCGAGAGGATGGACGGTTGGACGTCTCAGTGTAGCTCTGAGTATAGCCTCCGCCTGAGCTATAGCTCTGGGACTGCGACGTCTTCTTCTCGCCTTCGAAAGCACCGCTGAGAAGTGAACCGCCAACGCCACCAACAATGCCGCCAACGACGCTGCCAAGGAGACCACCACCTACGGCTTCGCCGACCTTGTCGCCAACATCTTGAGAAATTTTCTGATGAGAAGTCTGGCTGCCGCCGTAGCCGCCACCAGACTGCCGGCCGCCAGAGGCTTCACTGAGTGCACCAGTTACAGCAGCACCTAGAACACCACCAATCGCACCGCTAGAGCTAGCAGTGCCGATATTAGGCATGCCCAATGGCTTTCCACAACCATGACCTTTGTCGTGCACACCTTCCTTGTGGTTGCGGCCATTCTCAACACCACTGCGGCTCAGTTTATCACGAAGATCGCTGCGCGAACGATCACTCTGACTCTGCCACCAACTCTCCACAACACGGAACATCTGAGCACGAGCATCGCGAGCTCCATCGTCGCCGCCATCGCGGAGGGCTGGATGATGGAAGACGCCGTTAATAATGCGGTTGATGGTACGTTCAGCATCTGCACGCTCATCATCCCAGCAGTCAACAATCTGTGGCACAGCCCACTTGATGACCTGGGATGCGACTTTTCCAGCTGGCTCGTTGAGAACGTTGCTGAAGTGGTCTTTCGAAATCATAGAGTGTGTTGGGTCGGAGGAACGATCATCGTTGAACACAACGTGTTGTGCTTGGCGACTGGAATTGATGATCTCCGACGAGCCAGTGCTCAGCTCGGCCTTAACCTGCTTGATGACTGGGAGGATGAATGGTGCAATCAACCCAAAGACGAAGATGTTCAGCTGCTCCTGGAGCTGGTCGAGCAGATCAGGTAGGATAGGGATTTTATCAATGGTCTCAGTGATCTCACGCATGAGATTGTCGTGAAACTCAATCACCGGATAGATCTGGCGACGAAGGTCTTCGGCCTGACGGGTGAACTCTTCGGGGTCTTTAGGTGAGATCTGCATGTTTTGCATTTGTGCGGTGTTGGCGTTTTGCTGAAGCTCTTGCGCCTTGTCCTTCTCACCGCCACCGAGAATACCGTCTGGAAGCTTGTCGAGCAGGTCCTGGATAGTACTGTTTGCCCTACGTTGACGTTCAGCCTGAGAAATTGTTCCCTCCAGCTCTTCGATCTCAGATTGCGTAGCCTTATCGGAGACTTCACCCATGACAGAGTGAAGGAAGTCAACACCACCGAATGTGCCAGTAACAAGTGGCCAGACGGCATCACGAGCTCCGTGAACGCGAACGCGGGTGTCACGGCCAACGTGTGGGAAAACGTCGCGCTCTCCCATCTCAATCAAGCAAAGCTCAACATAGTTGGAGTGAGCCGAGTAGTCTGTAGTATGTCAGCAATTGATTGCGTTCCTCGGGTGTAGAATAACACACCTTCCAGGCAATGATTTGCCGTGCCGAGGAGGCGGAATGCCTCATACAACGCATTGTCGTCTCTATCGCGTCTAGCACGACGACCAAGATCGATGCAGCGACGAAGCAGGTCCCGCACCAGCCCAGCAGATGTAGTGATGCCCTGGTCCTCGCTAGCAATGTACTTCTTCAAGCCAGTGCGCTCATCCACGGCCAGCTCGCGACGCTCGTCGACCGGGCCACGCAAGCGACGGTCATATCGGCGAGCATCCTCGTTATCAGCATAGTCTTTGGGATTGTCGATGTGCTCTTCTGGACGATAGCAGCCGAGACGCTCGCTGGTAACCTCGAACTCCTTGGTGCCGTAGCCGAAGCTGATGAAGCCTAGAATCCAGAGTAGAAGGCGGATTGCCTCCGCGCTGACCATCTTGAGAGCACCAACATCAACAGCCTGGCTGTAATCACGGAGCCAATTGCCGAAGTAGACACGCTTGACATCAAGCTTGGAAAACTTTTTGTTCGACGCTCGGCTGGCAAGCAGAGTGAGGAGGGTGTCTTCGATGTCGCTATGAATTTCGTGCATCAGCTCCTGTTCACTGCTCAAGCAAGGTGAAAGACTCACCCGTGACGCCAATTAACACCCTCAACCTTGGAGACTGTAGAGCACGTTAGTGTTAGCCGTGGCGAGTAACAGCAGTTGTAGTATCCTACCAGAGGCAATATTGCCAGCACCAAATGCATGTGAAGGCTTCACAAACCAAAGCAGTACGATCAAGCCCAAGAGCAAGTACGAGCTGTCCACTTTAAGGCCCGCCATTGTGCAAATCTGTGGTGAAGCTCCAAAGTGAGTGAGATGTAAAGAAATTCAGGTGTTGTAGTCAGTAGTTGTAGGAAAAGGATTCAGGAGCAGTGCATTTCCTGCTTTGAGCAAGCTGTTGTTGCATGAATCCATGTGCGATGGTGGGCTGTCTAGGCGGGGCGCTAGAGCTACGTCACACGTGGCAGCCAATCGTTGCGTGGCAGGCTGATGGCGAAGCACTGGGTGAAGCATTGTGAAACGTCTTGGCATTGCAATCGCAGCTGAAAACAGCGGATGAGATCGAGGCTCAATCGTCAAATATTGTATGGCTATCATTTTCGAGAGGGGCTTTCGTCAAGTTCGGCTGACATGTGTCATGCAGGGACTGTCAACTACTACTTAACCCAGTACCAAAGTCTGGGTACAGGAGAATAACGGCACTTAGCATTGATGGAAGACAGTCTAAGACCTCCACAGGTCAACTATAGCATGAGAAGCAGGTATCTCGTATGTACTGTAGGCTGTGAGCTAGACGCAGTTGTCCCATCGGGCAGTCCCAGCAGCGTTCAAGTCTACTGTGTACAATCTACTACTATAGCGGAATCCGTGAGGGTAACAGGTTCAGGCTCAAGATTGAGCCACCAAATCATGGTAAATAGCGATATGCACACGACGACCGTATAGCACTGAAATGAAAACATGATGTACAATGAAAAATTGTTACACAACGATTTGCTCGAGTACATCGTCCAACTGACCAAGATTAAGGGAGATGAAGAGTAAGCATCACGTGGCCTTCAGCTTGTCTGTAGGAGCCTAGAACTGACTCACCGAGCCGAGTTTCCGATTTCTCGTCATCACGGACGCTTCTCCAGACTTTCCTCCACAACTGACCACCAACCCCAGGGACTTTCTTCCTCACTTTGACTTCTTATTCAATCCTTCGATCAGAATTGTTCCCCCTTCATCGACAAATTCTTCACAATGGCCGGCGACGCTGCGACGACCAGCGTGTCGGTACTGTGTGCTTACCCTGTATGCTCCTTGTACAGCTATCAACCACGTTCTTTCATCTGCTGTTTGCCATCCATGGAACGAAGCTGGCTCGAGTCAACTTCTTCCATATGGCAAGCTGCGGATGAAGGTCGTTTTATGGGGCCCAAAACTCACATCTGGATAATCAACAAGCTAACACATACTAGGCCAGCAGCATCTATGACTTCAATCACCGCTTCGCCAACTACATTGCCCTCGCCGTCATCCTTTTGGCCCCACGCCATCGATGGATCACCCCGGCGGCATTCGCCTTCGTGGTCCTGTACTCCATGTTCTCCACACTCTACGTTGGAGCGCTGTCCATCGCGCCCACGCGCCTCGGTCCGAGTCTGGATATTTTCCCATTGAACAGCCTCTTCCTCACCAACACTTACGCCCTCGCTGCAGCTGTCTTCTGTCGTCCTGATATCATCAAGGGCAAGCGTGGCTGGTTGGCATGCGTCCGCGCATTCGTGTGGCTGTGGGTTGGCTTCGTCACCGCAACATGGGCCAAATCCTCGTTTGAACGCTTTGCACAGGATGCAGCAGTGGAAGTGCAATGCTTCGCCGAAAACGCTGCCAATAGCCCAGCGAACATTTTCTCGATCGGTGACGGTTTGGCTTGCGAAAACCCATGCGCTATTCCAGCTTCGTTTGTAGCACACGGGTTCCCATCACCGGTCGTTTGGGGACATCTCAATACTGCTACGAATTCGTTCTCCAAGATGACAATCCCTTCGCTATCCGTGTCGGAGTACGCTGTCGTTATCCTTTTCGCTGTGGCTTTGGCATCAACTCTTTGGGTCAACTTCTTCACCAGCCCACAAATCACACGTAACACTATTTTTGCAGGCCTGACCCAGGGAAAGACAGACTCTCGTGTTCGCGTCTTTCTCGCCAAGATTGCCGCCCTGACCTGGTATTCGTGGAGCTATTTCGCGCTTCTGCTGGTCGCTCTCGCACCACCGGTCGTAAGCTGGGTTCAGGAGCAAATCCTTGTCCGCTATCCTGTAGCACAAGATGGCTGCCTCATCAGGCAGTGGCTGCCCTGGGTCATCGGTGTGGCCATTTTCCTTGTCAAAGTTGCAGTTTGGCGACGCAGACGCGAGGCTTGGTCCAAAGAGAAGGCATGCCGAATTCGTCGCTTCAACACTGCTCTCCGCACTCTGCAGAGCAATGCGGAGCACACCCACGTCCTTCCTGAGCACCATCCTATTGATGAGAAGCCAACCCTAGCCGCGACAGAGCAATCTGCGCCACCATCTCGCCCAGCTAGCCCAGTTCCAGGACTGCAGCAGACAAAGAAGCACCGTATCGAGATTGCTGAGACGCGCAAGGTGAGGGGCTTGAAGGACACGGCTGTGGAGTTGAAGGAGTGGTGGTGCAATCCATTGGGTGTAAAGGATGATGATTCCGCTGCTGCGGACGAAGAGAAGGCGCTGCTCAAGGATCACTTCTAGACGCATTCTCCCCTAAATGCAACCTCTTGGTCACTGAGATATATCTGCATAGCCTTCGGCATATGATTGACTACAATAAATCAATGGACATTGGTCTCTGATACAACTTCTCAGTCTATCCCTGCAACGCATACTCTTACATCCATTCCCCCACTTCTCCCTACTATTCCCTCGGAATCTGATTAGTGTTGAAACTCACCATCAATGATTCCTGGGTCCGTCCTGAACCGTCTCTCTTGGCATCCAAGTCTACGGTTATCGATATGCTAAGCCTTACCACGCTGATACCAATCATCATGCCATAAATCCCATTCAACCCCGCATCATGAAACCGTCCATTAATCTGTCAATGTTCATGAAGCTCTGGTATGATAAAGGTTGATTGCTGACGGTGCACGGCTCCAGCCGTAGGACTTGCCTTGGTGCCTTGGCCGTTGGCGACACCATACCGGAAAAAACTGACTGCGCACGGGCCACCATCGCCAAACTCGGCTCGAAAACAACGCGTCGGATACAACTATTTCACCTTATTTTGAGCCACATATGGATCCAGGCACTCCAAAAAAAGAGCGTGGATGTCAGGAATGGGATACGATTAAACGTACACGCTTTTTTGATGTATTTGATAGTAAAACTGTTGATGTTTCACTCAATTCCCTATGCAAACAGCCTGACATCAATATACCTCCTGCCACTGGCCGATTATGGCTCAAACAACGTGAAAAGATTGGATCTTCTGCTATCAGAAGAACGAGGAAGCTCTCAAATCGTATTGGCCGCAAAAGAAAGATCTGTGAAGCGGCTCTAGATCGCCTGGTTGATCCAAATGATCCAATCCATCAGGCACCACCAACCACGCAGATCGAAGAACTCGGCCTTGAATGCACAACGCGTACATTAAGGTCTACCTTACGCAATCAGAGGAACGCAGGAAGATATAAGCAACGACCAGTGGCTCCATTATCTAAGAAGAACCAGGACTTATGTATTCAATACGGTGAAGAGCATCAAAAGAAGACGATCAGGGGGTGGTGGCAGTATGTGTACTTCACTGATGAAGCACACTTCAATTCAGTTGATCTTGCCTATCAAACACAGTATGAGACTCGACAAGTTGGAGGTCAAAGGATCAAACGCTTACATCCAACGCCAAAGGTGCCATTCAACGTTACCTTGCACGTGGCCGCAGGCGTATCCTACAACCATAAGGGCGCCTTCATATTCTACAACGATCCACAAGAGCCTTCTAACAAAGTGTACAAGCCACGGCGGCCACGTAAATCATCAGTTGAAACGAAGGATGAGCATCTGAAGGCGATCAGCGATTGGCTAGAGGGCGGCGAGCATCCTTTGAAAGTACAGGCCAAAGGAAACTCTATGACACAATCATTTTATACAGACAACATCTTACCACATCATATACAGCATATCAAGTGGTTAGAAGCAAAATACAAGCATCAAATAGTCTTCCTGGAGGATGGCGATCCATCACATGGTCACCGCAACAGTCAAAGCCGTCCTATGCGACTCAAGGCCGATTCACATATTACTACATTACAGCATCCTGCATAATCACCTGATCTGAATCCTATAGAGCCTATCTGGATGATCATAAAAGAGCGATTACGTGGTGGCACTTGGTCAAATGTCACCGAGTTCAAAGAGGCTATTATATAAGAATGGAAGCGTGTTACGCAATCATCAATCCGGAAAAGGATCAAGGAGATGCCAGAGCGTTGCCAGCGACTAGTCAACACAAAAGGCGTAAGAATAAGGAGTAATGTGTGGTGATATAGCTATAATACATGATGTTTCTCAGACCCGTTTTCGTGATGGTGGCCCGTGCGCAGTCAGTTTTTTCCGGTATGGTGGCGACACCGCGACTCGAGCCGGAAGCATTTCCAGTGTTGAGCACAGACTGCTCACACCAAGAGTGGTACAGATATGATCAATCTCTGCGTTTGTAGCCAATGTAAATCAAAAGGGTCAATCAGAGCTGAAGAAAGGTCCCTTGAAGACGTGTTGTGCTGCAATCTTCCTCTGTGATGGTCCTCCTTAAACGGCAACCAACTGCTGTAGATGGCTCAAACGAAACCCATGGAGTTTTTATTATTGTCGACACGTCGTTCAGCGTAAGCTTTTATTCCGTCGCATCTCTTGCAGTACTTTCCGTTAGCTAGCTGCCGTACAGGGCGTTGTACATGGGAAGAGGACAGGCGTTCAACATCCGTTAGCGTGCCGCACACACGACGGCCGCACCAAATCCCCAGCTGCGATTATACAACCGGTAACAATCAGGTCAAGGTCCTTCACAGCAACAAGATTTTGAGGTGTGAAGTGATTAGCGCTATAACAGTCACATGTAGTATGCTGAGGCCATGCCAATATTCAGCCAGGACATGCGAGCACATGTGTTGCAGCTTACTCCCTCACTTGTGCCTACACCACTCCCTCGGATGGGTAGCAGGCAAGGTTCTCGTTGAGTGGCTTCTCGGGCAAATTGGTGGTTAGTGTGGTTTGCTCTGCATGGGGAGTGCGTACGACGTGCAAGGATGGTGATGCTCTGAATTAGAGTTTGTGGTGCTACCAGCGGATGGAGAGAACGCTTTTCTAAGAAGTCAATGGCAGTTGTGCTCTTGCCCCATGATGGGCTTTTTGGGGAACATGGAGATTAGCAGATAATAATATAGTTCACATAATCTCACAGTATTGAAGGACAGTTCCGCCGGATGAAAGGTGGAGACATTCTCGAAGCATGTCTTGCAATCAAGTTTAGCCTCGCCTGGTGTGCTGCGGCGCACAGACAGTCACGTGGTGCACTCGAACCAACGTTCAGGACCTCTGGACGTCTTTGCAGCTGCTTACACTCTCCGCCAAACCCATTCAAATCCATCCCATCAACACCAGCAGACGGCGACGGAGGTGGCCTTTTTGTTCTTTTCGCACGATACCCCTTTCGACCCCTTCCTTTGGTCGTTCTTTCGTTCATCGTTCGCTCCTCCTCCTCCTCTTCCCATCCCTAACGACTCCGCCTTCGAGAACAACCCACACACCCGTCTCCTCTGCACCTGCCCTTCACCCCCCTTCCCTCGATCATGAATACCATCGCGAACTCGGCCCGTAGTGGCTGGGATCGAATGACGAGACCTTCGATGCCCTTTGGTGGCCACCGCTCAAATTCTGCTGTTGACATGCAAGCTGCCCACCGCCCGCCCATGCGCACCGCAACCGCTCCAAACGCCTCAGCCGCACCAGCAGGCCACCTGCCTGTGACGCTATCCTTCAACATACCGTTCAACTCGGAGCTGGCAGGGCCTAAGCGGGAAGAGGTCATTTACTCCTCACCAGGCGCCTTCGATAGGTGGGTTCAGCCCGAGGGATCAGAGGACAAGCCCATTTATGACCTGCCCGTACACGCGCAGCATCGTGACAGTCTTGAGATGCTGTGCGAGCAGATTGTGCACAAGACAAATGGGCAGATTCGGTACTTCATACGGTCTGGCCATCCGAAGCCGGTGGCTGGCATGCCTCCGAGGTCAAAGGCTTGGGTCACGAATGTGTGCTTGAGGGGACTTTACGATGTGGTTCATGGCACAAGACAAGCTCTTCTCAACTCGACACCAATATCATTGGTAGGTAGAGGACAACATTTGGCACACTGACCGCCTGCTGACACATCCTAGCGTTCCGCCGTCATCGATTTGGACGAAAGCCTAGTGTCTGGCACCCGGCCATCTGATGGAGCTCATGGCATCTCAGCGTCGTTTCTGACTGCGCTTGATGAGACGGCAAAGATTACGAAGGCCGATATCTTCGTGCTGAAGCCAAAGCAAATTGATGATGCTGCCAGCATGAATGGGAGCATTGAGATGACTGGCGCTGAGAAGCTTCGCCTGGTGATCTATGGCGACATGCTTACTGAAGAGAATGCGAAAATCAGGCTATTGATCTTGATCGATACTTTGCACCATCTCACTGTTGACCACATTCCCATTGATCTGTCGCTACACACGCTGATCCAAGGTCGAGGACGCAAGAACATCACCGCCATCGAGTCTGCTACGAACACAACCATCTACTTTCCGCCACCCTTCCCACAGGTGTTTGGTTATGCGCCACCCCAGGCTGATCGTCGACCACAAGACCACGTTCTCATTACCGGAAAGAATGCGAATGAGATCACCGATGCAAAGCTAAGGCTGCATAACATGGTGATGGCCGCAAAGCCTTTCTACAAGGACGTCAACATCACGGAGACTAAAATTGACGACATCATCCTTGGACGTTTAGACAAGGTTCGCAAGCTGATGGAGCTTAATGGCGCCTTCGTGGTCTTCCCGCAGGTCGGCCATAGGATTGGTCGAGTTCGAGTACAAGCTACCGATATGCTCAATGTTGAAAGAACTGTCAGAGAAGTCATGGCATTAGCATCGCAATTCTACAGTGCCACCTGGCTGGTGCAAGGACAGGCTGATTTCAGCGCCTACACTGAGGAGCTGTTTGAAGGACTTGGCGATATTTGCATCAGCTCTGGCGCAGAAGTCATTTTCGAGAATAACACGTTCCACGTGTTTGGTTCTGATGACGCTGTGAAGCTTGCAATGCATGTCATCAGCGATACGCCCTTCGCAAAGTATCAGGCTGCGCTCTCGGTCAAGGTCGAGCTCGCCAACGAGCATAAAGAGTTCGTCAGCGGCAAGAAGAACGGAAAGATCAACAAGATCATGAGCCACTCCAACGTGCAGATCGTCTTCGATGGCTTCAACGAATACAACTTCTACATTGACATCCGTGGCCAACATTATGATGCTATCAAGAACGGACTTGAGCTAGTCGAGCAGGAAATGCCGGCGTCCATCTCTTTCCATGTTCCAGATCAGTACCACAAGCGCATCATCGGCATTGGTGGCCAGCATATCCAGCGTATCATGAAACGGTATTCCGTTTTCGTCAAGTTCTCCAACGCCATGGATCGTGGCGCGCATGGACGCGACGATGAAGACATTAAGGTCGATAACGTCATTTGCCGCACTCCAACACGTAACGCTCAGAATCTTGAACTCGTCAAGCAAGAGATCATGGATATGGTGGAAAAGGCAGATGCTGAATTTGTCAACGAGACCGTCTCAATCGACCGCTTGTACCAGCGTGACATGATCAAGAGGATGCCAGAGATTGAGCAGCTGGAGAAGAAGTGGAACTGCAAGATCACTTTCCCTAATCCTGAGGAAGCGAGCAATAGTGTCACCATTTCTGGCCCAGAGTGGCAAATCCCTCATGCTGTGGATGGGCTTTTGGTAGGTTGTGCTCTAGAAGCTTAAGCTGTGCTGTCGCTAACAACACCAGGGAATGGTTCCAGAGTCGCATGAGCTGGCTTTCTCTGCCTCTACCGATCTCAAAGCCTACATCCGCAGTCCTGAATTCCAATCTGATGTTATCGAGCCGATGCGCGAGCAACACTGCCTCGAGGTCCGCCTTGATCCCAACTGGAAGGCACCTGCTGACCTTGCCGACCCCGAATGCCTTGTCCTGAGCTATACGCGTAACAATGCTGGTGGTCTAAAAGATGCTATTGATGCTCTTGTGGCCAAGCTGGTGGCGAAGGGGCTCGACGCTGAGTCGGTCAAGGGTGCCATTCCGCGACCAAAATCTGACTCCTTCGAGGACTCTCTGCCGTTCTTTGAGTCGAAGATTTTGCATCAGACCAAGCCCTCTAGCACCGACTCACCTACTCGCTCCAACTTTGGCGATGTTGAAGGAGAGAGCTCGAGCTTCTTTTCCAAGTTCCGTAAGCCTGGCATGTCGTCCTTCTCGTCACTGATCGACCGTCGCCGCAATGGCACAAACTCCCCTGGCTCCTCATTGTTCAAGCATGCTTCTAGCAATGCTTCCAAGGCTTCTCTTGCCAGCCTTGAGTCTGTGGGAAGCTTCTCGCGTCATCCATGGAATGACAGTGGCATCAATCTGCCGGAGGAAGAGCATGGTGGTCTCCATCTTCACACCAATGGCTGGCACCATCCACCGCCTAGCTCGCACAGCATGTCCAATGGTAAGTTCCCGTCCTTTGGCACGCTGCCTACCTCCCATACAAACGGATCCGTCTCCTCTCTCGGCCCACCACCTATGGCTGGTGACACGACCCCAACTTCCCGCTATGATCCGCGCGGCTCCGTCGACAGTGGCCGTCCGAGCACATCTCATTCTTTCAATAACGTTACTTCTGCTGCTACTTCTTCTGCTACGACTACTGGATACCCGGGTGCAATTGGCACACCACGTTAGATATATCACCAAAAATCGGGACCTCATCGCAAGGCAAACGATGATGGTCGGCCAATTGTTGCGTCCGATCGCGAACAATACCCAAATACCTGACGAAACGATTGGCTCTACTGCTTTTTAAACGCGAAGATACCAACCATCTTGTCTCACGGAGCACATGAAAAAACGGAAATACCCATTTTTGCAACGTTATTTGTCCTCTGCGCTTTATTTCTTTCTTCTGGAGCTGAAAAGTCGTGTTGTTGTTATTCTTGGTTGCTTGAGCGAGCGAATGAAAAGTCACTGCTTCCTGCCGTCTTGTGGCGGTGTGCATGTGCTTGACGGCGTGGCGCTACTGACATAAAAGATGGAAGAAAGATTAACATGAAGGGTTGGTGGAATTCTTGACGCAACGACTTTTCCAGGAACGGGCGTATATGGGCGTGTTTTTTTTTTATCCTTTTTGCACTTGTTTTGCAGTCTGTTCGGGCTCCAATCTCAGCCTCTTCTGAAGCTTGCAGCGGCGCGAGGATCTCTGGAGGATCGCATTACTACCCAGAGAGACTCGCAAGTGAAGAGCTCCAGAGTTGGCCGGGATGGAGTCTACATCAGGTACTGCTTGCTTGTTTGCATGACTTTTCTGCGATGATACCACTCCAATCATACACATCGGGGATGCATTCATTTCTTGACTCAGCGCGGCTTTGCGCGCTCTCACACTGGCACAGACACTGTTTGGTGATGGTCGAAATGCGACTCAATTTGATGATGGCTGTCACGAACTGGAGGCTTTTTGCGGCTATGATGAGGTGGATTACCGAGAAGATCTCTGTGTGGTAGACGTTGATAGTGTGAATGTGTGATGAGATGCGTTTTAGAAGACGGGCGGTTGCGCTATTTGTGTCATGCTCGCGTGATGATCATTTCTCTTCTACCTCTCAAACCAGCTGGTAGCAGCTGTACTCCCGCATAATGCGACATTACGCTTATAAGGACAGGGATATGGAGGCCAAATGCGGCGACATGTTGCAACAGGTTACCTGCGGTCTGGATGACGAGGAAACCAATTGCTGGAAATGTATTGAAGACGTAATACTTTGCCGTCGTGAAAGTGAGGTGAAGTTGCATGGCGGTCTTGAGATGAACTGCATTTTCGTGTACACTAACGAAGCTCATTGTTGTGAAGCCAAACGACTTGCATCATGCCAAAGAAACTTCTGTACAGCGGAAGTTCTATGCTTCATGCTTTAGTATTAAGCATCTCAGCCTTAGCCTGATCCAACATAATCAAGATCTGCCTCCACCGCTCTGTTGTTGCATTCGGGGATGTGCTCTTTCCCCTCATTGCTGCCGTCAAGGACGCCTGGCTTTGCTCTTGTACGAGCCTGAAGATATCTTTCAATTTCGCCGGATACTTCTTATCTTCTTTTTCTCCATCATATTCGCCTGACAAGAATTGCTCCATTCGTTTCGGGGTTGTGATCATGGTCCGGATAGCGACTTGGGATCGATAACACAACCCCTGTGCAGAGAGGAAGTAATCCCCAAGATACCCGTGTTGCTCAAGGAGATCTCTCTGTGAGGCACCGAGCAGAGGGAGGATAAAGTGGTCGATGGATGTGTTATCCCAGGAGTTAGAGGAGAGTATGAAGCCATATTCAACCAGGAGGTAATCATTGCTGTGGGCGCCGTAAGAGACAACGACTTCTTCGCCCTTTGCTATGGGAGTTGTCAGTAGAAATTCCATTGAAGGCATGAGATATAGCCTACCGTAATTCCTGTCTGCGACCACGGTAGCTCCGCTCTCGTTTTCAACCACCTGGCACTGCCCATAGAATCAGCAACCCATCCACCAGAAACGAGGGAGTGGAACAAGACGCACGCCATGGTCAGCATGGTTGAAGTAATCACCCCACGGCACAAGCGCAAGACACTCATCTCTCGCCAACTTCTTCCCTTTCCTCGCCATCTGCTGCGCCTTCCGAAAATAGACCCAGTAAAAACACCGCGTATTCACCACAAGCCAATAATACCTATACCATCCCTTCCAATCTTTTCCCAACTCTGCTGCCATCCGCCCCTCATTCTCCACAACCACTAGATCGCTCTCGAACTTAGCCCTCTGTTTTTCTAGCAGATCTTGTGCCGTGGCTGGGAGAAGCCCTTGCTGCGCTGTGTTCCAGCATAGTGGCATGCTTTCCTCGAAGTCCTTACGTGTGGGCCAGGTGTCTTGCCAGAGTCTATACCAGCGGTATTCGCTGCCGTGATTGAGCGTAAGTGCAGCGGCCACGGCCCCGTAGACCGTCATATCCTTGGGGAGTTTGGCATCGCGCACGAAAGGTGTGTCATGCGTTATGAGTGCAGCTGCCGGTATCGACACAAGTGCCTTATCTTTCTGGAACGTGTTTATTAGATTCCATCCTTTGTCTTTCGATATTGATAGGATATGCATGTATGCTCTATCAAAGAAGATGGGCGGTGTTTCATGCCACGTGCTGTATAATGCTCTCACAAGGGAGTAAGGTACCTACCTTCAACGCCTGCGTGGCTACAATCCCAATTCCCTTACCCGGTAGAACAGCAGGCTTAACCCCATTAATGGCAACACCTTGCTCTTCTGCCCACTCCGTGAAAGCAGCATGCTTTGCATCCAATTCTTCACCCATCATTCAAGTACACTTCCAAGGTTTGCCGTAGCGTCAAAAACCAAAAGCTTCCGGAAAAGGCGTGAATAGTAGCATCATCGTGAATGTCTTGCGTTTGTAGCGCAGGCTCTAGGTTGGAGAGTTTGAAGTGCCATGATCGTGACTTGGAATGTCTTGACCTTAGCCGCGTAAGAATAGGCGAGTTTCATCGTTGTTGCTGACATAAATTTGAGGTCGGAGAAACTTCCGTGAGGGTCCAGACAAGTAGCTCCTTCACCGCTTGGCGCTTTTCGCATGCAGATGAATTATGTGCGTGAAATGTATTGGACATACTCGAAGACTTTGCATTGGGATGTAGAAAGTGTTCTCCGTTCAAGTATCACGTTGTCATTGTGCTGCGATTGTGTCCTTCATCTTCCTACTGCTACTCCCTTTATCCAACATGTTCAGCCGAGACAGACTCAGTTACACAACCCAGTAAGTCAAAGACAAAGAAAAGAAGGAGGAATAATTTCGCATCCGACCAGATGAGAATCAGCTCATGGAATGACCCCTTTTGCCGTGCCCTTTGGCGCCAGTATATCAGCAAAACGCCATCCCCATGCAAAGGCCGTTGTGCCATTACCAGTGTTTGTTAGATTGTTCCTGTTCAAGCCTTGAAGACAAGTATCTACTCTTCGCCTTCCTTGGTCTTCTTCACGTCCTTCTCGCCTGCATCGCCTTCGTCTTCAGCAGCGCGCTTCTTCTCGTTCTTCTTTGGTACCGATTCGCTAGTCGTAATCTTAGGAATACCGCTGCACGAATCAGTGTCAGTAACAATGAGACAATCGCATGAGGAATTGGAAGAAACTTACGCCTCGTCATACTCTTGCTTAGGCTTGTCATCTTCTTTCTCGTCCTTTTCATTCCTTCCGCGGTGCGAGCGACGCTTATCCTGGTCACGCAGCTGCTTCCAGTCATCCTTCTTTAGATCTCTAGAGCGCGATCTTGACCGTGAGCGCGAGTCGCCGCGAGAGTGTGATCTGGAGCGAGATCTGGAGCCGGAGCGGTCACGACCACGACGATCATTGAAACGACCCCTGCCACCGTTGTTGAAACGTCCACGGCCACGACCGCGACCACGTCCACCGCGATCACCGTGCTTTGAACGGTAGCCACCGTGCTGTACATCGTCCTGGTCATTAGGACGGACCCGACCGGCATTGATGTCATCGTCCTTCCTCTTGCAGTATGCAGTCTTGCTCTCGATCTCAAGCTCTTCTTCCTCGCCTTTCTCGTTCTTCCACTTGGGCTTGCTCTCGTCGTCCAGAGCCAAGAAATGATTCATCTCATCTTCAGAGGGGAACTCGATGAAGGCACTGCCTTTAAAGTAGCCATCTTGCTTGCGGCGGAGGCGCACTGAGGTGACGCCGTACATGCCAAACAGCTCCTCAACCTGCAGCTGAGTCTTCTCGGTCTCTTTGCCAAAGCCCTTGACGTAGATGGAGCGCTTCATGCTTTCGCTCTCGTAGTTGGCCATCACTTGCCGGTGGTCGGTGCCGAGATCAGCTGGGAGCGCAGCCTTTCTCACAACTTGCTCGTTGTTCGGGCTGTCTGCATTGACCACGTCCAGGACGTCGCTGTCCTTGAGCGCAGCAACAACAGCAGAGTATGGAGCAAAGCGCTGCATGCGCTTGAAGCTGGCAATAACTTTGATGTCCACCGGCTTGTTCTCCGATCCGCCAATCTGCTCGAACAGGAACTTGTCGGTGCGAAGATTCGCGTCGCTGAAGTAGAATTCGACTTGCTTGCGGATGGCGCTGTGGTCGTCGGTCTGCTCTTGGTCGTCGTAGCGGGACTTGATGTTGCGGCGGTCATACTTGTTCTGCTTCGACCAGTTATGCGTGTTACGACCGCGGCTGCTATGGTTGCCTCGTCCGCCACGTCCACGGCTGTTGCCATTGCGGTCGCCGTCTTGACGATACATCTTGCTAGGCCTTTCACCATCTGCGGCATTTGTCAGACTCTTTGCTATCATCGAACGGTCTGGGGAGATCTGGATGCACAAGTGACAATCATGCTGCTAGCTTTTTTGCAGCAGTTCGGCACTGCAGCAGCTAAGAGAAGAGCGTCACTCACGTTCTTGTTTACTACCATTTGCATTGCCATCAGTCTTGCTGAGGGCATCTGCAGAGGCTGTGAACAGGTGAACGTGAAGTGACTGTCCTGCCACCACTTTGCGCTTCTCGGTGCATGGTGCCAGCGGAGTGGAAAAGAAAATGTTACTGACCCTGATTATGATCGCCATTCTTGTCGCCGCCATTCTTCATGTCTGATGTGTCGGCGTCTACCGAGGTCGTGGCATCGACCGGCTTCACTTCTTCAGCCTTTGACTCGGTGGTGGGGTCGGCCACTTTGGACTCGACTTCTGCGCTCATGATGCCTTAATTCTGTGGAAGATCTGGTATTGTTCGTATTAGCACACAATACAGTGCCTCAAGAGAGCGGATGCGAGGTCGTGAGCGGCAAGTTGTGGTAGCAATTGAGTTGGCTTTTGGCGAATATGCGAAAGACTGCACAAGATGTATGAACTTTTTTTTCCCAGAGACAAATACAGTAGAGCGGCGGAAGCTTAAAGCTTGGGCCACCACCAACCTTGTACAACGATTGGCGCGCACAGGGTGGGTATCAACAGAAGTATGGTGAAGTCGAGCTGATGTGTAGTGCAACCCTCAAAGATAGCAGAGAAAATCTCATGGACACAATGGTAAGGGCAAAATTCAAGAGGAAGAACAATTGCGTACAAATGTAATGCAAGCATGCGAGAAGTCACAGCGAAGGTAGGACCCAGCGAGGACGAGGCTGCGGGCGCTTGTACGCATACGGTAGACTCCGACCGACCATCAACCTGGCACCTTTCCCTCCTTCCATCAGAAACTGCACGCGAAGATCACAGATTGACTGTCGTTCCTGGGAGAGCCATCCCAATTCTCGTGTCTGTTGGGCACAGTATTAGAGAGTAGTGCGATGAAATCTCGCATTGGAATGGCGGCTTTTGATTTTGCACTACACGGCTTCTACAATGCTAGCCACTCCTTGATCCAACCGTCAAACCATTCATCCTGAAGAGATTCAAGATCTCTCAATGTCTTGCTCATCTTAAGCGTTGCGTCCATCGCAAAGCTAGTGCCAAGACCGCCTGTGCCTGCCTGCTGCAGCGACTCGTAGAAATCGATCAACTTGACAGCAGGAAGTTTCTCTGCTAATGACAAGGCTCCAGAGGCACCGCTTTCCTCACCTTCCGCGTTCTTCTGCCTGAGTCGTGAAAGCCATTCGGCGTATCCCACAATAGCAATTCTCTGTTCTGGCTCGATCGATGCATCTAGAGTGCCTTTAATCCGAGGCAAAATTGCACTCCACTGAAGAGGTTTCGGATGGACCACGTTGAAGACTGTGGAACCAGGCTGCCTCTCTCGTTCTTCTGAGATCGGAGAGAAGAGTAGTTCGACTAGAACTGCCGCGACTTGGTCGATTGGCACCCAATTAATACTTCCACTGCCACCCAACGAATCTGGAATTACACCCATCGAGACTGAGCTAGCAATAAGGCTCGGAAACCATTCGCTTCGATTCCATCCACTTGCTGTTTTAGCTGCTCCAGCCAGCTGTCCGATACGTGCTGAACTTGTATGTACACCAAGAATCTCAGTTGCATATCCAAGCAAACGTTCCGCAAGGTACTTGGACTGGCCATAACCCATAGCAGCTGGAGCGTTCGAGTCGGTGATCACAGTCTCCGGCACAGCAGAACCTGAGGATGACGTAGCGCTAGATATTGAGGAGCAGAACAGTAGACTTGCGCTTCGTTGGCTTTTGGCGAGGAACCGGGCGAGGTTGACTACACCTGCAATGGACTCAACAAAACTGTTGAGAGGGAGATTGAAATTGACCGGCCAAGCATTGTGCAGGATGTGAGTGACCTCAGATCTGAGGCGTTCGTATAGACCGATGGGTAACGCGAAATTAGCTGCAACCAATCTGCCAGACAGAAACGTTACTTTCTCCTCAGGGAACTCCGATCTCAATTCTCGATCCTTGTGGTTCTTGCTCTGGCGAGACTTTGCATCGGAAGAACGATTGAAACAGTAAATATGTCGGACACGCGGCTGTGAGAGGAGCTCGTTCAGAAGATATGACCCAAGTGCCCCAGTTGAACCCGTCAGTAAGACTGTCACCTCATTTTTCTCCACTGGCGGTGAGGGAGACTGGACAGGCTCTATGGCTCGAACCTCTGTCTGGAATTTCTCAAGCAAACTGTCAACTGATACAATGTCTTGAGACGGTGGTTGAGAGTTGGCCATCAGACCAGGACAAAGCAGCTGAGCAAGCCCGTTGATTGATGGATTGGAGTATATCGCATTTAGCGATAGACTGCTGTCAGCCGTATGGCTTTTGAGAGCTCTCTGGATCTTCAAGGCCATCAAGGAGTCAAGACCGAGTTGGAAGAAGTCAATATCATCTAGTGGCAGAACTTCGGCAATGATATTTCGAATCGCGGCTTTCACGTCGTTACCAGCAGAACATGATTTGCCACCAGAAAGATCATGTCCCGCTGTCTGCTGGTACAATTTTTCGATGTCTTCAGCGTATGCGGCTAGCGTCGCACCACGCTGTACTGTACCTTTGCCAGTTCTGACCATGGGTCTGTCGGGATGCGCAAGAAGAATCTTGTCTTTCGAGACTCTTGCATGAGCTGGGGTGGCTCTGTTGGCCTTGTCTACAATCGGCCATATCCTATCGACGATGGCTGAATACTCCTCATCAGACACTTGTTGCGTACTGATCAGGTCAACGAGAAGAGCTGCTTCGAGACGCTGAGCCCCAATTACCAAGGCTGCCTTCACTTCCGGATGAGCAATTACCTCTTCCTCGAAAGTCACAGGGTTTGTCTTCTCCCCGTTAAGGAATACAATCACGTCGTCTATTCGGCTGTGATACGCCCATAAATCCGGTTGTGTGGGGTGCTGGGTGAACAGGTCTCTTGTCTCGTATTCCGTGGCATCAACGAAATGCGCGAAGACAGGCTGGAAGTCTTCTGTATCCTTGTTACGGGTGAAGACAAGTTCGTACAAATCGTCCAGACGCAGGCGCATTTCGAATCCTAAGCTTGGATTCAATTGCAAATAGTCCCAGTCCTGTGGGTTGCTGTGCGTAGAAGCGTGATGTACTAGTGGAATACTCCCGCACTCCGAGGATCCTAGAACTTGCCAGATCGGTATCCTACGTGCAACAACATCGCCGGCGGATTTTGGCACACTTCCACCAGTGAAGAATAGATACCTGAGTTTCGACGCAAGTACGTCTAACAAGTCGGCACGTCGGCTGAACTCGTCAATGACCACAGGCGGTACAAAGGCCCAGTCGACTTCGGTGGAGGTGATCGCGTCAACCAAACTCTCTGCATTGGGAGGTGGACCTGGAAGAGTGTATACCGGGATACTCCCATGATATGCTGCTATGATCAATGAGAAAGCTAAGCCTGCGACCTTAGACGAAGTTAGTGTTATGTCTCGCTTTCAGGTCAGGTTCCTTACATGAAAGGAAGGGAGTGTCATGAAGAACCTCCCGGTCTTGAAATAGCTCTCCACACCAGTATGATCCGCTGGCGGAGACAGAATAGACGCAGCTATTACCTTCGCGATCCAGTCATTGGTAAATATCATGGGCTTTGGGATGCCTAGCTTGCTTGGTAAATTTCCAATCACGATTTCTTCAGTCATGGAACTCACCTGTTGAGCCTGATGTGTGCAACACGAAAGCTGGATGATGTCGCGCCTCCTGGAAGGACCAATTGTATGGAACATCCTCAATTTGGTCTACGCTCAAAAGCTGCTGGAGTGGCGGAAGAACCATCGTTTTGAGCGGAAGTTTCTGCAGAATAGATGGCAAACCCGGAGACTGGGGCTCCGTCATGACCAACTTCGTGCACTCGAGCTTGTTCAACAAAGCGAGCTGAGCCTCGAGACTGTTTCTTGGTGACGGAAAGAAGACCTGTTTTGAATACTGAGCGGGGAACAGTTCTCTCAGCTTATGGAATTCACCTTGTACCCGACTTTCATTGAAGCCACTGCCATGATAGAATACCTGAAATCACCAGGACCAATGTATGCCAGGGTTTCGAACGTGGTTGATTTCCCAAGTTCCGCTTGAATATGTGCTGCGGTATAGTTAATGGCATTGTTGAACGCCGACTTCGTGACATTCATGAATCCGTCTGTATAACGGGTACCCTTTGGAACTTGAGCAAAAATCCCATCAGGATCAGCCTGTGCATTTGCTGCTACCGCATTGGGCAGAAGAACAGAGACGGGGTCGGAAGAATTCATCGTGGAATCTTGTTGTATCAACACGATCAGATATTCCTACTCTCGTGAACATATAAACCACTGGAAAGTCGAACTCCCATATTGATCGTTATGTCACGACAGCGCATGCCTTGGCTCCACTACACAGCTGCTTTTGTCCGGTATGCCCGGCTGTAGACACGAGTAAGAGGTCCAGAGACTGCGTCGACCCTAGTCCCTCAGCTTCCTCAAATATCGTGGCTTGCAAGGATGCCCTGCCTACAGCTGTCAAGTTGCAGATCTGTTATCCTCCGATTACCGTTGCACGCCCATCCTAGTGTTAATCTCTGATTCCGCACTGTGCAAACAAAGCTGGTTAGTGAAAATTGGGACATGTGCAGAACTTAGGCGAGTGAATGACGCAACCAGGAATGGATGAGGAGTGCGTGTTGCGGCGCAACGCCGTGGATATATTCTCTACATTATTTCTAAATCTGAAACTAATGAGATAGCTATAGGCTAGACAAACGCAATGAAAGCCCAGAGCTCATCCGGCGCCGCCAACGGACGCCATCATGAAGATCAGCTCGAGAGAGTGTAGAAGCTTCTCGAATTCAAGCCCAGCGCGTGGAATGTCATGTCCAATGTCTAGGAAGGCTACTTCCGTTTGATCCGGATCACAGAATCTGACAATCTCTCGGGAGTAGTCCTGAAACTGATCTTGCAAGCCTATGATGTTGAGCGTTGGAATCTGAATCTTGCAAGGGAAGGAATCCGGATCGAAGCTAAAGACTGGTGAGAAAAGAGAGTTCCACACCACACCCTGCGCTTTTTCGTCTATACTGCTCAATTCACCTTCGCACGAGCTTGCTACGCTGGCTTTTCGGAACGGCATTCCACTGGTCTTCCATGCAACGATGCTTTCCCTTCGTTGCGAGAGCAAGCTTTGTCTCCGCTCCGTGAGTGCGTTAATGTCTTCGCGAGAGAGGCTGCTCTGACGTCTAGCTGTATTTTGTCCCTTGAGGAAAAGAGAATGCCTCCTCAGCTCTCGCTGAAACTCAGCAGCGGCATCATGGCCGATTTGTTCGGATGGCGAATATGGCTTGACGCTGTTAAACAGAATGGCGAGCTTGATCTCTTTCTCTGGATCGACGGCAACATCGCCCAAAGAAGCTCGATATTCTTTGGCGAGTAGGTAACTTGCAGCGAGAGCGGCGCCTTCAGAAAAGCCGATGATCCCATCGTATGGACCGTCTTCCTCCAGAATGGTGTCGATGAAGTCATGAACCTTCTCCACACTCTGAGGATCATACTTCTCATGCCAAACAAAGTATGGCCCTGAGAAAACCTCCCCTATACCAGGCGCTGCATGTCCTTCGAACTGAGCATCCACATAATCAAAAGTGTGCTCGGAACTAAGCCGTGAGATGAGAGGTGCTAGTTCATGAGCCATTAGGATATATTTCAAGGGTATCGAAGCAGGGAACGACCGTGGCTCACCTAACTGGAACTCAAAGATATCCGAATTTGTTCCACGCCCGTGTAGACACAAGAATCGCATTGTTACGAAGTTGAGGAATGATCGTGTTGACCAGCTCTGAAGAAACGAAGCTGAGGGTAGACAACAACAACATCATGGAATCGGGACATGTATTTGAGCAACACGTGGGGTTGGAATTGATAGGAATAATTAAACAACCACAAAAACGTTTGCACAACCTGCAGCATGTGCTGTCGTCTAGTAGGATACTCTTTCCCTGTCGTAGATTAGGTCGATTTCGGTATAGGTTGTTCTTGGCGTGGTGCCCTCAGCCAGCCTCCAGCGTTGCAACTTTCGGTTCGGCCGATTTAAGCCTCTGGGTACAACTCCGAATGTTCCGAATTGGCGCTACAGTACCATATGGACGGTGTTCTGTGCCATTGGACTTCGCTTGACCTTACCAGGATTCTGCAGAAAAGTCTCCTGTCGTGCAGATGACAGCCCGAACCACAGCAGACACATGCATAAGCGAAACGTCTTTCGCCCTGGTACACTTATTCGTGGAGCTGATAATCCGCAATGGCATGTACGTGGATCCTCTTGATGGTTGGCGTCGATTATCGCGTCCTACCTGATCGTGTCGAGGCAAGCTGAATGTTTGACGATCCTTCCGGGATAGAGTACACCGCTCACGATATATCAGTCGGATAAACCGGCGCTACGGTGATCTAGAGCCATTAAGATGGGCTTCTTCGTGATGCGGACGCTTCAAAGGGCAGCAAAGAGAGCTCCCTCACGCTCAGATCTTGTTATCCCGGTTCCAAATTTCCAATGATACCCAAGCAAATGTCGAGCATGCTGCAATGCCGGATTCTCCTCAGCTCAAGCCAGAGCCTCACGGCCCTGCACGGATTGCGGATTCCGTATCATGCTTTTGATTTGTAGCAGCACGAATCCGGCTTGAGATCATACTGCTTTGTACTTTAAGTGTTCGGTGACACCATCTGCTTAAGACATGTATTGAGTCTTCCCTTGAATCAATGTTTGGCTTTGACGTCCTATGTTCATCAATCACAAGTCCACTTCGCTCCTACTACTACTTACGCTAACAGTGTAATAATCGAAGAGCCGGCGGCATTGTGACTAATTTTGTGAGAGTTTCAGCAATCCAGGACCTGCTGATTTGTGAAGCCTTCGCAAAGGGAGTGATTGCGAGGCTAGTCGCGATGGAAAAATGCACCGATGACATCGCAGTGATCGGCCTGGCGTGCCGTTTCCCAGGCGCCGCTTCGGATGCTGCAAAGTTGTGGTCTCTACTCAGCGATCGAAAATGTAAGTCACGCTTTCTCGTGCAGAGTTGCGTTTACTCACGGTCGTGGCAGCCGCCTTCACAAATGTACCTTCAGAGCGCTTCAACGTGGACTCTTACTACCACCCATCACCTAACAAGTTGAATACACTGAATAGCCGTGGGGCGCATTTCATGCAGCAAAATGTGGCTGCCTTTGATGCACCATTCTTTGGCATCACTGCACAAGAGGCTAATGCCATGGATCCTGCAGCGCGCATGCTGCTCGAGGTGGCTTTCGAGGCTTTCGAGAACGCAGGCCAGAGGATCGAAGATGTCGCCGGTTCAGATACCAGCTGCTATGTAGGCTGCTTCACCCGAGATTATCATGAAATGTTATATCGGGATATCGAAAGTGTTCCGATGTACACAGGAACAGGTACTGGATTCTCGCTCTTGTCCAATCGCATCTCCTGGTTCTATGACTTGCGAGGGCCAAGCATGACACTTGATACGGCGTGCTCCTCCAGTCTTGTTGGGTTGCATTTGGCATGTCGAGGACTTCAAGCCAAAGAGTCGAAGATGGCTATCGTCTGCGGCGCAAATGTGATACTGAGCCCTGATATTGCGCTCACACTTTCGAATCTACACATGTTATCGATGGATGGCTTGTCAAGGTCCTTTGCTGAAGGGACCACTGGGTATGGTCGTGGCGAGGGTATTGCTGGGCTGGTCCTAAAACGAGTGGATGATGCAATTCGAGATGGAGATCCAATCCGCGCAGTCATCCGTGGATCAGGCGTGAATCAGGATGGACACACCAAAGGAATCACGCTACCAAATAGCGACGCCCAAGCAGATTTGATCAACCGTGTCTACACGACTGCCAATCTTGATCCTGTAGCAACAGGATACTTCGAGGCACATGTAAGAAACTACAACCATCTTCAAGACCTGCGCTGACCTACTATCGAGGGGACGGGCACTGCGGTTGGTGACCCCTTGGAGCTGGGCGCAATTGCTAAATCCATAAGTCGAACGCGAGACTCATCCAACAAATTATTCGTCGGATCTATCAAGTCAAATGTAAGTTGATAATGCAGAGATCATAATCACTTGGCTAATCAGCGGCCAGATTGGCCATCTCGAGGGCGCTGCTGGCTTAGCAGGTGTTATCAAATGTGTCCTCATGGTTGAGAAGAATGCCATTCTCCCAAACATCCATTTTCACACCCCAAACCGCCGCATACCTTTCGATCAATGGAAGATCAAGGTACCTACGGAACTAAGCCCTTGGCCGGATCCTGGGCTGCGAAGAGCATCTGTTAATAGCTTTGGGTATGGAGGGACAAACGCGCATGTTATCATTGACGATCATGAGTCATACCTCAAGCCCCAACGCTCTATCGTCAAGTTTGCACATCTTAATGGCAAGATCAACAATGTGACTTCAAAGCACCACCTCATTGTGCTGAGCGCCAAGGATGAGGGAGCCCTTAAAAGGCTAAGACATTCATATCATGAATACATCACTGAGGTTATAAGAAGCACGAGCGAAGAGGTGCTGCACAATGAGACAGAATTTCTGGATAAGTTTGCCTACACACTGGGCTGTAGACGGTCAAACTTCCCAACCAAGTCGTTCATCGTCGCAACATCACTGAAAGACCTAAGCCACCAACTCGTGGAGAAGACGTACACAATCCGAAAGCCCGCATCTTCTCAGCGCATCGGATTTGTTTTCACTGGTCAGGGAGCTCAATGGGCTCAAATGGGTGTGGACCTGATGGTCTACCCAGTGTTTGAGCAAAGTATTTGTGAAGCAGACAAATATCTCTCTAGCTACTTAGGGTGCAAATGGTCTGCAAGTGGTGAACTGAAAAAGAGGAGCAACGATACGCAAATCGAGTTGGCAGAATACAGTCAGCCGCTTTCGACAATACTCCAAGTTGCTCTCGTCGATCTCTTGAAGTCCTGGCATGTTACCCCTGCAGCTGTTGTCGGTCATTCCAGTGGAGAAATCGCTGCCGCGTATGCTTTGGGGGCCATCTCCAAAACCGATGCATGGAAGGTCTCCTACTTGAGGGGTCAACTCTGTTCTCAACTCCCCTCCAAAGCACCTCATCTACGAGGTTCAATGATGGCTGTCGGTCTTGGCCCAGAGGCAGTCGTTGGCTACCTGGAAGCAGTCACGAAGGGCAAAGTGGTCGTTGCGTGCGTCAATTCGCCATCCTCAGTTACATTATCCGGAGACGAAACCGGAATTGATGAGATCTTGGAATCTTTGAAAGCACAAAACGTCTTTGCCAGGAAGCTTCGAGTGCAAAACGCATATCACTCGCACCATATGCAGCTATTGGCAGATGAATATGAAACGGCGCTACAAGGCTTGACGCTTCAGGAGTGTCAAAGCAATGGTGCTCCGATAATGTCATCAAGTGTCACTGGTAAGCTCATAACTCCAGCTGAATTAGGGCCGCGCTACTGGGTGCGGAACTTGGTCTCTCCAGTGCAGTTCTCCGACGCGGTGGAAACTCTATTGAAGCAAGCGAAGAAAGGACGTCGACAGACACGTGCTACCGAACCTGCGATAGACTTGCTGCTTGAAGTTGGTCCACACGCAGCCTTGAAAGGGCCCTTGCGTCAGATCTTTCAAGCTCATTCTGCTAGCGATATTCCTTATACTTCGGTCTTGCAGCGTGGACAAAATGGGGTGGCTACTTTACTCAGTGCAGCAGGGGAAATGCTGTGTCATGGTGTGCCAGTCGACTTCATGGCTGTAAATGGCATCCATAAGCAGCCTGACGTTCTTACTGACCTGCCTACATACCCCTGGAATCACACGTTGACATACTGGGCGGATTCCCGGATCAGTAGAGCCCACCAAAATCGAACATCAGGCCGACATGATCTCCTCGGTGCGCCAACACAAGACTCAGACTGGCTCGAGCCTCGATGGAGGCATTTTCTGAGGACTGCGGATAACCCCTGGATACGAGATCACGTCGTGCACAACTCGATTCTGTACCCTGGATCGGGCATCCTCGGTATGCCAATTCATGCTTTGATTCAGCTGGCGGACCCTGATAGGCCTGTCGACAGTCTTCAACTCAAAGATGTCCGGATCACGAAAGCGATAGTTGTACCTGACGACCAGTTTGGCCTCGAAGTTTTCCTGAGGATGCGTCAACAGCGACGACAAACTGGAGAGTGGACAGGCTGGTGGGAATTCTCTGTGTGCTCAAACCAGGAAAATGACCACATCCAAGAACACGCGCACGGACTCGGTACTCTACATTACCAAAGCGAAGGCAAGAGCGCAGCAACGTCGTCGAAATCCCTTTTTGGGCGCGATTTCGAGGACTCTCTTAAGAAAGCTCATGCGACTGTGGTCAAGGAAATTAAGCCCAACGCCTTCTACAATGCTGCAAAATCGGTAGGGCTGGCTTATGGGCCAACCTTCCAGGGTTTGACAAGAATCACCGCTGGCAAAGACGTCTGTTCATGGGAGATTCAAGTTCCTGATACAAAGAGTATCATGCCTTCCAAAGCTGAAAGTCCCCACCTTGTCCATCCAACCACCCTCGACATCATCTTCCATTCCTTGTTTGCGG